>Ga0308161_1000527_pt1 | contig 58858 bp, 53 predicted proteins | sample PhyFR2_FD_201034 | JGI IMG/M metagenome (GOLD analysis project Ga0308161, IMG submission 201034) | Phyllosphere microbial communities from UC Gill Tract Community Farm, Albany, California, United States - DLSLF.R2 | ecosystem: Host-associated > Plants > Phyllosphere > Unclassified | place: USA...
ACCTGTCACCCAGTAATTAGCCCATGCTGATGTTATTAATTACCTCATAAGAGGTAGGAAAGATTGTTAATATCAATTTCTCTCTTAACGAGTTTTATACATGATTCATGTCCGCTTTGTGCCAGAAACGGACATAACAATCACGATGTCATTTCAACGTATGGGTACAGGACAAAAAATCAGTCCCGGTGGCTTACACCGGAACGTTACATATAAGGACGAGGCTGGCTCTCAATGAGACAACTCTTTTATCTCATACTCCGGCAAAGGGAATTGTCTGATAAATGCTTTCAGCGTTTGGCTATCCGGGAGCGCGGTCAGGGCACCGTTCTGGGTTGTCGCCAGTGCGCCACAGGCGCTGGCCTGCGTCATGGCGTCTTTGATTTGGTCAAGGTTCTGCGGCATACCAGTGTTTGCCACATAAGCAAGCAGGCCCGTCAGAAACGCATCTCCCGCTCCCGTTGTATCAACGCTATCGACCAGGTAGCCATTGAAATGAATGGCCATGTCGTCACAAAGGATCATGGCACCCTGTGCGCCATAGGTTACAACTTTCAAACTTGCTGGAAGCGTCTTAAGAAAATCCAGTGCGAGGCTAAAATCATGTGTGTCTGCCAGCCAATACCACTCTTCTTCAGATAATTTCAGGATATCAACCTGTCGCGCGAAATGGTGTACAACATCGCGCATTTCCTGCTTATCATTCCACATTTGCTCACGTAAATTCACATCAAAACTCAGCAAGCCGTCACTCTGCTTTATCTTCCTGATCGCTGTAACTAACGTATTGCGACACGCTTCAGCGACCAGTGCCAGAGAACAAAAATGCAATATTCCCGCGCTTAAATCGGGGAGTGATTCAGGCGTTAAAAACTGATCTGCTGAAGGATTTGTAAGGAATGTAAATCCACGTTCACCGTGATCATTCAGGGAAACGAGTACAATACTGGTTCTGTGGTGGGGGGCCACCTGCATACTCTGGACAGAGACTCCCTCTGAGCATAGGGTTTTCTTCAGAAAATGACCAAAATCGTCGTCACCGACCCGACCGATAAATCCACTCTGACAGTTCAGACGAGCAGTTCCAACCGCCACATTGAAGGGTGCCCCACCGGCACAAGCCTGATACTGCATATCTGAAAGTGGTAAGAGATCAACGACCGCATCACCAAGAGTCCAAATGTTCATAATATTACCTCAAAGGTATTTAGTTGTTCTTACCCTGGAATGGCCAGCGATGGGGAAACGTATATCCCGGCAAGGCTCTATACGCTTCCTTTACTGCGTTAAAGTTAAATAAAAATGATGTTAAAAATTGTAATCCAGCATGAGTTTATAGTCGGTGGTGATGGCATCACCGATAGTTACCCAGCTTCCACTCTGATTAATTAATGAGCCTGTTATCTCTCCGGAGACAGTGAACCGGGAAGTCAGAGGGTAATTTGCCGATACTTTAAGAAAACGGCCTCTCGTATTTTGGAATACTTCGCCATCTTCAGGTTGCGCATTATTTTTCTTGTAATGCCCATATCCCCCGCTGAATGTCGTTGATAATTCCCCCCAGTTGTGCCAAATACCCATTGAGGTCATCGAGGTTTTATCATCAATATCACCCCACTGCGCTCTGTCTAACACAGAGGAGGCAAATTTCTGACGTAGCCAGACACCGGTAGTGTTGTTGATAATATATTGAATCCCGGGTTCAGCCTGAAATGAACGGACGTCACGGTCATTTTGTGAACCTCCGCTACGACGATGATCAATCTGTTGATAAAGATAATTGAAGATCGAGAAATTGTCTGTTATACGCAGATCGGCAAAGAATTTAACGCGTGCCTGCCAGCGATCCTCAATTGAGGCACTTCCTCCCATAACGTCCCAGCCATAGCGCAGGCGTTTGTAGAAATATTCATGGCCGACAATGAGTTGTGTCCACTGGTTCTGGCTGAGATAGGCCTGGTTTTCCCATGTGTCATTATAATTTGTGGTTCTGCCTTCTGAAAATGCCAGATACCAACCGGGTAAAGCGTCATTACGCATAACTCCCTGAACGAAAGTGAGGGAATCATTCCCGCTGTGGAAATGGCTGTTTCGCCAGTTATTATCTTCGATTGCATATTTCATTTTAAGCTGACCGTGAACGTGGCCGCCTGCAGGATTAGAAGAGCGTGTTGATGTCCACATGACGTCTTCATCCAGATAGGACCACGGATCAACGGCAATGACCGTGCCCGATAAATCCTTTATGATGCTCATGCTAGCATTTGCCAGCGTCGGGAGCATGAGTGAAAAAATAACAGCAAGGGCATGATGATTTTTCATAAAATTATCCCTTTAGATCATTTCTTTAAATTGAAATTTTGCGTTGAGACTATCGTTTTGAGGCACACTGATGCTCCAGGGTTTGTCTGGCATAGAATACATGCGGGTGCTAAATGCTGCTTTATCGTTAATATAAAAAACGGCAATTGAGTTCTGTATAATCACGCGGAAATTAATTTTTTCACCGAGCGGAATATCAATCCAGGATTCAGCGTTATTCTGGTTAATCGATGCCAAAGGAGAATTAAAGAAATAGACTTTACCTTTACTTCTGTTGAACACAACATTCAGCGTCGCGTCACTCACCTTGTCATCTGTCACCCCAAAGCTCATGACCATTCCTGAAGAGGGAATATCCACCGTTGCAGACAACTCACCACGCTTCGGTAAAGAGAGATACAGAGATGAATCTAATAAGCCAAATTGCGTTGACGTTTTGAGCGTTTTTACAGGCACTATCGTCTGAACCTGCCCAGGGTTATCTTTTATCGCTTTCTGAAGCTCTTGTGGCATGATGCTGTTGAGCTGACCTTTCGTATCAGCAGTCAATTCATGTACGACGAGGTTCCCTGCCCAGTCGATGTTGCCCTGGTCGTTGTTTCCAGCTTTGGTGGGGATCCATCCGAACACAAATAAACGTCCGTCCTTGATTGTCAATTTACCTGCATAAAAGCCTGAGCCATCCAAGACATAATTATTCATCTTATGCCATGGACCTTCAGGATTGTCCGCAACCCGGTATTGTGTTAGTCGTAGAGGCCACTGATCGCTAAAACTCAGATACCAACGCCCGCTGAAGAAAACAAGTGTCGGGCATTCAAGGTTTGCATTACTGGTGATGGTGTCATTGTCAAAAAATACACCACGATCTTTCCAGGTTTTTAAATCCGTTGAGCTATAACGCGCGATAATGCCGCGGCCATTGCTACGGGTAGTGATTAGCATCCAGTACTCTTTCTTTTCTTCAACCCAGACAACATTCGGATCGCGGAAGTCATTACCGCGATAGTTATCACCCGGCAGGATAGTGTCCTGTGGATGTTTCACCCAGTGAAGACGATCTTTACTGGTGGCATGCATTACGGACTCAACCGGAAATACGTTTTCATTATGGGCGGTATACCAGGCGTGCCAGGTATCACCCACTTTGATAACGGAGCCAGTTCCGAGCAGCAACTCTGGGTCGTTGATGTTATTAACGTAAGGAATGACTTCAGAATGGTTCTGATAATCATATAGGTTGGTGCTGGAGAGTAAGTGAATCGCATGAACGCCTAAATCGCTACCACCGCGTACGTCATTCAGGTAAAAAATATTAAACACGCCGTCGTTATAGACAGGCATTGGATCACCAATAAATGACCCCTTGATTCGAGGGAAAAAGTCACTAACCTGGGTGATACTTTTGTTCTGCAATGTTTCTTGAGACATCTGCGAGTACGCGGGCGCATTTCCGCCAGACAGCACCAGCAGGGCGACGACAGTCGCTGAAATAAAAGTTCTCATTCTATTTCCTGAGTATCAGAAGTTATAAGTAACACCCACTACGGTGAACGGGTTCCATGAGTGGCCTGTATGCGTCCAGACCCCTGTTTCTTTAGTAAATGACGCTTTGAATTCACCATAAAGGCGAACTTCACCAAAGACGGGGTAGCTGATGGTGCCGCCAATAAATTTGTAGCGGCCATCGTAAAAGAGTTCCTGGGCATTACTGGCGTTCTCAATTTTGTCCTGTCCGAAGCCGATATACATTGACGTTAATAATGGATACCAGTTTCGCCAGAGTCCGGCAGTCACTTTCCACTCCTGCTCAACAATATCACCAAAGCTTTCACGCACCTGCCGGTTATAGTAATAGTAAGGACGTAAATACAAACCGAGGTCTGGATTCACTCGATACTGGATTGCAGGTTCAGTCTCAAAAATATACTGTTCAAGGTCGCCATTACCCGGTTGATTACCCTGCGGCTGATATTCGCCATAAGCATATCCGGCAATGCTCCACTTATCGGACAAGCGTAAGTCCTGCCAGACCTTAAAACGGTTTTTCCAGCGTTTAGTTGCCGTTTCGGATCCGACCATGACTTATGTTCCTATATTTCCTCGCCATGTTTCAAAAATATGTCCAACGAACATCTCATTAATGGTATTGGTGCCGCTATAATCCTGATTGCTGAACTGCCCTTTATAATTATCTTCCCTGGCATTCCAAAAACCGAAATACCAGTTTGGCAATTCATCATGTCTTAAAAATGCCTGAATAGTGGCAAGTTTAAATTTCCCGCTATTTTTCTTTGAATTAGTCCAGCGGACATCATCAATTTCAATCTGGCTACCGATGTTTCCATGCAGTCCGCCGGCCTCCATATTTCGGCCTATACTGTCCCAGTGAACCGGCGGAGCATCCTGCCTTAAGCGTAACAGGCTAACATCCTCAGAATTATCCATTACATTGTTTTTATTTGTGTTTTTACTCTCTGAATGTTGCGCCACAGTGGAGGCAGGGCGGCTCTGTACGGCTGCTGTGTCTCCAGCTACAGCAGAGGAAGGCTTGCGCGCAGCAGTTACATCCTGAGATCCGCTTTTAGCGGCGGCATTACTGTGCTGCTGGTTTTCATTCTCATCGTGAAAATAGCTTTCATAGTTCCCCATATAATCATCCTGTATCTCTGCTTTTTTTTCAGCAATCGCAGGGAAAGTGGCAAGAGACAAAAGGAGTGCTAGGGTTGTTTCCCTGTAAGATAGTTTTGTTCTGCTGTTAATTATGTCTTTAGGTTGTTCTATTCTTTCATCCATTTTTCTATCTCGTTATTCAGACAATAAAATGCCAGCCAGAGACTGGCAGAAATAAAAACAGAGAATATAAAAAGTAAAATGATATCTGGCGTAGTTATTTATCCAGAGGCCAGTATCCGGCTTCTTTTAACGAAGCGATTCCACTATTTGCAAATAGCATTATGTTACACTTCCCCGGCTGCGGATAAATTCGACTGCTTAAACAGGCTTCGCCTTCATTAACAAATACTTCTACAGATGAGCGGTCAATGAAAATTTGCAGTGAAAGAATACTACCCACGGACAGGGGAATACTGCGCGTTCCTGTAAGCGAAAAATCAGGGTAGTTACGTTCTAATACCAGGCGCTTAGCTTGATTATCAACGTAAATACGCAGCCCATCTCCCAGCATCATGCCATATTGTTCCGCCAGAGACGTGCTACATTCCCATTCGAGTAATAACTCCACAGCTTCGGCATCTTCAGCGACAAATACCTGCTGATTATTCAGGCAATGGGCAGGGACGGGAAAATAGCTGCCTCGCAGGGCGGCCACTTCAGCGATGGGTTTCATTATCAGGCGATCATTATCACCTAAGCTCACTTCGCGCGGCAGGGAGAGCATTCCGGCCCAGCCATCCTGTTGCTCAGGCATCGGCGATTCCCACATATCCAGCCATCCAATAACAATTCTGCGTCCATCCGGGCTCAAGAAACTTTGTGGGGCATAAAAATCGTGACCGCTGTCCATCTCAATGAATTGCCCGTCATGGCTGAACGGCTGGCCTGGCTGCCATTCTCCGAGTAAATATCCGCTCTGGAAAAGGTTACGATTTCGATAACCTTCAGCCACCAGTCCCTGCGGTGAGAACATCAGCACACGACGGCCGTTAAGGGTAAAGAAATCAGGGCATTCCCACATATACCCCATACCTTCTTCAGCCTCGGCAAGAATACCTTCGTCATGCCAGTTGCGAAGGTCGGTTGAACGGTAAAGGCGTACCTGGCCGGTTTCACCTACGCGTGAACCCACAACCATGTACCAGAATTCACCCTCGCGCCATACTTTTGGATCGCGGAAATGATGCAGTCCTGGTGGGGTATCAAGCACCATGCCATGACGCTCAAAATCAACGCCGTTGCGGCTGGTAGCCAGACATTGCACCTGATAGAGATTGTCATCAGTGTCAGCGGAACCCTGGAATTTATGTCCGGTATAAACCAGTACCAGCGTATCACCATCCACCACTGCGGAGCCGGAAAAGCAGCCGTCTTTGTCTGCCGGGCCTTCCGGTGCCAGTGCCACAGGCAGATGTTCCCAGTGAACCAGGTCTTTACTGCGGGCGTGCCCCCAGTGCATTGGTCCCCATTTCGTTGAATACGGATGATGTTGATAAAACGCATGATACCAGCCGTCAAACCATACCAGTCCGTTAGGATCGTTCATCCAGCCTGCCCGTGCGGCAAGGTGATAGCGCGGATACCAGCGGGGGTTAATGCCGGCATGTGCTTTTTCAAGCGTCTCTTCGGCCTGTTTTAATAAGGATGTCATTGTGTTTTCTCCCGATAATTTACACAGCATCTTGCTGTAAAAAGGGTTGCTCAGTTGAGGGCTTATTGGGGCGCAAAAGGAAGATGGAAATAAACGTGGTGAAGAACACCATAATGCCCATAATCAGATAGGAGTGGGCAAAGCCAAATCTTTCGTAGCTGAAACCCGCCAGTGGCGATAAGACGGTGCCAATAACTGAACTCGTGCAGGCAAATCCCACCAGATAAATCGTGGAAGACAAACGCTTATCGAAATTCAGGCTGTTATATTTAAAAATTGCAACCAACAATACGGGTAACTCGACGGCATGCAGCAGTTTTGTTATTGAAATGAGCAGCGGTCCTTCAACCAGGCCTGAGGCGATCATACGCATCGCCATCACCATCCCAGCGAAAATAAGACCATTTTTGGCACCAATCCGGTTAACCAGCCACGGTGCACAGAACATCCCTGCCGCTTCCAGAAAAACCTGAAAGGAATTTAAATAACCAAACATGGCGTTGCCTTCCCTTAAGGTAGGGAACTGCGAGGAAAAATAAACAGGGAACTGCTGATCGTACACACCGTAAATGCAGGTTCCGATCACGAAGAAAATAAGCGCCCAGAAACGCGGTAACACGAGCAGATGTAAGGCATCTTCAAGGGAGATTTTTTTTGCTCCAATCTCCAGTTTCTCCATGCTTGCGGGTGCGGCAACTTTTAACCGTGCCAGCAGACAGAAGAAGATCACGCCGGAGCATGACGCCACGATAAAGTTAAGGTCAGGGTTGATGTTAAACAGCAGCCCGGCAAAAAATGTTGCGACGGCCCACCCCAAAGAGCCCCACATGCGAGCCCGACCAAATTCAAAATTACTTTGACGTGCAACGCGTTCGGTATAGGACTCTAGCACGCCGATTCCGCCGTTAAATGTCATACCAATAAACAGACCACCAAAAATGCTTCCCAGCAAAATATTTAGACTGAGCAGATAACCAAAACAGAGATAAGCAGGGGCGGAGAGCATCAGTAGTGCTGTAATAAACCACAGGAGGTTTTTGCGCAGTCCAAGACGGTCCTGGATAAAACCATAGAACACTTGAGCGAACAGCGCAGAAACCGATAAAACGGAAAAGATAACACCCGTTTCAGATGCCTTTAAGCCCACTTCCTGGTGGAGCCAGATGGACAGAAGTGAACTGGATGAAGACCAGGTAACAAAGAAAAAGAACAGCAGGGCGCTGAGCAGCAAATAGTTGCGGGAAGGCCGTTTTTTCATCAGAGCAATCTCATAGCGGTTCATATGCCAGAATGGTAACGTTAACAATCAATAGCTTCATGCCATTTCGGTTTGATTTAAGATGTTAATCACAAAAGTTAACGTTAACATTTATTGTTTGCGACATTGGTCAAACTTCGGCTGTAAACTCGCAAAATTCTTAATTCAATGCTTAGAATAACGAGTTCATGCTTATGGATAATGTTTATTGCGAGAATTGATTTAGTAACGAGGATTCAGGCTTCTTTATGCTAAACGGATGGTTATGGCGTCTTTAAAAGATGTGGCCAAAATGGCCAATGTATCGTTAATGACAGTTTCACGCGTACTGAACAATCCGGAACGTGTGAAGGCTGAAACCCTTGCTCGTGTACAGGAGGCGATTGAGCATCTGCACTACGTCCCCGATCTTTCTGCAAAACAGATTCGCAGTTTTGGCACAAAAAATAAAACGATTGGCGTCCTGGCACTGGATACGGTAACCACACCTTTTTCAGTCGAAATCACGCTGTCAATTGAGGAGACTGCCCGCGCGCATGGCTGGAATAGCTTCGTTGTTAACATGTTCTCTGATGATAATCCTGACGACATTGTCGATCTGTTACTCGCCCACCGGCCCGGGGGGATTATTTTCACAGCCATGGGGCTGCGCGAAGTTCATGTTCCGTCCAAGTTGCTGACGCATCCCTGTGTTCTGGCAAACTGTGAAAATAAAGGGGAACCGGTTGCCTGTTACATCCCTGACGATGAACAGGGGCAGTACACTGCGGTTCAGGCATTGCTGGCGGCAGGATACCGTCGGCCCATTTGTCTGCATCTGCCTGTTAACCATCTTGCCACTTCTCGCCGACGCCGGGGTCTTGAGCGTGCATGCCACGAGGCAGGCATTGATCCTGATACGCTTGAACATTGTTATATGCAGTTTGGTGACGAACACTATCGTGATATTCCTGACAGCCTGCTAGCGCATTTTCATCAGGGGATACCTCAGTTTGATTCGGTTATTTGCGGGAATGACCGTATTGCATTCATGGTGTATCAGACCCTTTTGGCTAAAGGAATATCTATTCCGCAGGAAATCGGCGTTATTGGGTATGATAACCTTGTTGGCATCGGCAACCTGTTTTTACCCCCGTTATCTACGGTTCAGATACCCCATTACGAAATTGGCCGACTGAGTACGTTGCATATTATTAAAGGCGATGAAAGGAAGGAGAGAGTACTGATCGATAGTCCCTGGCTGTCCCGCGAGTCATTTTGAACGTGATAACAGTTATGTTGCTGTAGCCAGAAGCTTTGCTTTTGGCCAAAAGGTCAGTTTTCCATGTTTTGAAAAAACGGATGTCAGCTTTGCGCCATAACTTTCCCGATATCCGCTCTGGGCAACATCCAGATGAAAAGCACATGATCAAAAGACACAGACATGATGGCTGCTGAGCGTGCTCTCATAGAGCTAAACGTTAATAATCTCTTTGATAAGAATTACGTCGCAGGATGTTACGCCACAACAGCGTGTTTTTACGGTGCGGAGCGACAGATTACCGCAACCGCTACCATCAGGTTCCAGAGCGCACTTATTGGAATAAAATTTTTTAGAAATCATTCATGATTAAATATTGTCCGCTTTTCGCTCAAAGCGGACACTACTCCAGCTTTAGTCCGCTCCGTGCCAAAAGCGGACGATCAAAGCATTAAAATGTATTAATTTTCCGGAAGCACTTTATAAAAAATGGAGCATATCGACTCATAATTATTTAAAGATTATAAATATCATCCGGATCTGATATCGGGCCGATATGCTTGTTAAGTTCTCATACTCATCTGTCTTTCAGTATCGATCACCCTTTCAGGGCCGAGCGGCCGTTCCATCTGGCAGGCGGGCGTTCGTCCATTCAGGGATATCCCCGAGCACCGGATATTTAGCGGCCTCTTTCAGATCAATATCAACGCCCAGCCCAGGACGATCGCTGAGATAAGCATAACCTCTGTCAATCTCCGGACAACCCGGGAACACGTCCATCAATGCTTCATTAACCGGCGTGTATTCCTGAATGCCGAGATTAGTGATGCTTAAATCAATATGGAGATTGGCGGCCACGCCAACTGGGGAAATATCACCCGGACCATGCCATGCAGTTCTGACACCGTAAAGTTCGGCAAAGGTTGCCAGTTTTTTCGCTGGTGTGATTCCGCCAATGGTACTGACATGACAACGAATATAATCGATTAAGTGATTCTGAATCAGTGGCTTCCACTCGTTTATCTGAGTAAAGAGTTCACCCATGGCAATCGGGGTGCTGCTCAGTGCACGCATTTTATCCAGCCAGTCAATGTTCTCTGGCGCAACCGGATCTTCAAGGAAAAATAGCTGATAAGGTTCGAGGGATTTTGCCATCTGAATTGCGGCAATGGGTGTGATTCTTTCATGCACATCATGGATAAACTCCACACCGAAGCCGAGCTTATTACGCAGATGATCAAACAAGCGCGGCACCGCACGCGCATAAGCATCAGGATCGAAATAAACCCCGTGCGTTTGCATCCGCGGCGAAATTTTGGGCTGAATATTACGCGCTTTTGCCAGTTTACCAGCAATCAAACGCAGGTCGTCCGTTCCGGCTCCGCCGTACATGCCCATCTGGCAGCGGACGTACTGATAGCCCTCTTCCATGCGCTCGCGTATGTTGTCTTCGACTTCAATTTCATCAGCGCCGTCGCAGTGCCGGTATAGCGCCACGCCATCCCGACATTTTCCGCCAAGCAGTTCATACACCGGTAAACCGGCTACCTTGCCCTTTAAGTCCCAAAGTGCCATATCCACGCCAGACAGTGCATTATTCATCACCGGGCCATTGCGCCAGTAGCCACTTACCGCTGCAGATTGCCAGATATCCTCAATGCGGGCGGGATCTTTGCCCAGCAGGAATGGCTTCATATAATTGTCGATCGCCGCAGCCACTGCGTGGATACGCTGCGTAAACGTAGCACAGCCCAGACCGTACAAACCAGGCTCGCTGGTTTCAATTTTAACAACCACTAAATCAATGCCACCCGGCGCAGTCAGTATGGTCTGAACATTCGTAATCTTCAGCTGGCTCATAATAATCCTCAATGAGTTGTAAGATGTCCTACATGTTAAGTTATTTAAAAAAGCCCGGCGGGCTTTTTGTCAGGTTCAGTTATGGCGCACGTCTTCAATAGCATGCACGTTGTGGGTCATTGCACTGTTCAGGGTTTCAGTTGCCAGCCCGGCATCGCGGTTCTTCAACGCCATAAAGACTTTAATGTGGGCTTCAACGCTTTCAAGCGTAATCCCCAGCACGCGGTTGAGCTCTTCCAGATAGTGGACGTATATACCCTTCAGGGATTCCATCACGTGAATAAAAATGGAGTTATGCGATGCCTTCACAATTGCCAGGTGGAAGTCATAATCTGCCAGGGAATATTTTTTATAATCGTCCTTATTCACCAGCATACGGTTCAGCGCTTTTTCCAGCTCTTTGATGTCTTCATCGGTGGCATTTTGAACAGCCAGTTCCATGCAGCGGAACTCAACCGTCTGGCGAAACACCCGCATATGGTCAAATTCTTCCTGAGAAAGATGCAGGATCGGCTGATTATCATTGAATGCGCCGTACCGGGCCACATCCCGCGTCACGTAAGTGCCTTTACCGTGATGCGTAACAACCACGCCCAGGTCCCTCAGCTTCTGTACAGCACTCCTTACACTCACACGACTTACCTGAAAAGTAGCCGTCAGCGCGGGCTCTGAGGGCAATTTGCAGCCCGGCTCCCAGACGCCATCCTGAATATTTTTCTTCATCTGTTCGTAGATTACATCCACGATATTATGCTTTGGCACACTTTCCAGCGTCACAATAAACACCTGCTTGTCCTACATGTCTGGTTTTGTAACGTTTATGGAAAAACAGCACAAGATAAATTTTTCCATAGCGATATAAATCAACATCATGATTTTAATTTTTTTGATTATTTATCAGATGCATAAAATAAAAAACACCATAAATCCGCCCGCAGTATTAAAGCAATATTTTGTGAAGCACACTGCATTTTGATTTCAGGATAATTGCCGCTTTCCCTAACCTCACGTACAACAAAGGCAATCAACTTGTTAGTCATGTTACATGAGGAAATGCAATGGACTCCCTTTTTAGCCTTACAGGCAAAACCGCACTGATTACCGGCTCCACACGTGGCCTGGGATTAGCCTATGCTCACGGACTCGCTGAAGCCGGTGCCAGCGTCATCCTGAATGGCACGCGTCAGCAACACATGGATACCGCGCTTAGCGAGTTGCGGAACATAGGCTACAACGCTTCCGGCTTTATCTTCAATGTTGCTAATGAAGAGGAGATCGAGAGCGTTTTCAGCCAGCTTGATGAAGCCGGTATTCATGTTGATATCGTGATAAACAATGCCGGTATTCAGTTCCGTAAGCCGATGCTGGAACTGGCGCTGAGCGACTGGCAACGTGTGCTGGATGTCAACCTGACCAGCGCTTTTCTGGTGGCACGAGCAGCCGCAAAACGCATGGTTGAACGTAAGAGCGGCGGCAAAATTATCAATATAGGCTCCCTGACCAGCGAAGCCGCGCGCGCGACGGTTGCGCCTTATACCGCAGCAAAAGGCGGAATTAAGCTTCTGACAAAATCCATGGCCGCGGAATGGGCTGTTCACAATATCCAGACCAACGGTATCGGCCCCGGTTATATCCTGACCGACATGAACGCCGCGCTGGTTGAAAACCAGGAATTCAATCAGTGGGTCTGTAACAGCAACCCATCCGGCCGCTGGGGCAAACCCGAAGAACTGATTGGCACCGCCGTCTATCTGGCGTCATCTGCTTCCAACTACGTTAATGGCCAGATGATTTATGTGGATGGTGGCTGGCTCGCCACGCTGTAGCGCGATTTATTACGCCCCGGAAATGTGGACACAACGTACCTTACCAGAAAAGTCATAAGAGGTCAGAACCATGAATCAGACCGTTGCAGGGATATTACCCACCAAACGCTGGGGGCGACTGATCCCAATAGCGTTCATCACCTACAGCCTTGCTTATCTCGATCGTGCCAACTACGGCTTCGGCGCGGCGGCTGGATTAGCTGAAGATCTCAACATCACACCCGGAGTTTCATCGCTGCTCGGTGCGCTGTTTTTTCTGGGCTACTTCTTTTTTCAAGTGCCAGGCGGAATTTACGCTGAGAAGCACTCTGCGAAACGGCTGATTTTCTGGAGTCTGATCCTGTGGGGCGTGCTTGCCGCCGCCACCGGCATGGTTCACAACGTAGCGCTGCTGGCTGCTATCCGCTTTTTGCTTGGCGTCGCTGAGAGTGTCGTGATGCCGGCAATGCTGATATTCCTGAGCCACTGGTTTACCCGTGAAGAACGTTCGAAAGCCAATACGTTCTTATTTCTGGGTAACCCTATCACCGTACTGTGGATGTCGATTCTCTCCGGCTATCTGGTTAATGCTTTTGGCTGGCGTGGCATGTTCATCATTGAAGGTGTACCGGCAATACTGTGGGCATTTATCTGGTGGGCAGTGTACGCCGATCGTCCAAAAGATGCCAAATGGCTCAGTGAAGATGAGAAACGCGCTGTAGAAAACGCACTGGCTGCCGAACAGCGGGCAATCAAGCCGGTTAAAAACTATCGTGAGGCGTTCCGTTCACCCAAGGTTATCGCCCTGGCATTTATTCATTTCTTCTGGAACATCGGTATGTACGGTTTCATTATGTGGCTGCCGTCCATTCTTAAAACAGCCTCAGGCATGGGTATTGTCGCCACCGGCTGGTTATCGGCCGCACCTTATCTGCTCGCCGTACCACTGATGCTGGGCGCATCCTGGTTCTCTGATAAATACCAGCAGCGTAAGTCAATTGTAGTGACCTTCCTCGGCCTTGGTGCGGTGTGCTTTATAGCGTCATTCACGCTGGGCGCTTCGCACTTCTGGATCTCCTACACGCTGTTAGTTATCGCCGGTGGCGCAATGTATACCCCTTACGGTCCTTTCTTTGCCGCGATTCCTGAAATGATCCCGCGTAATGTGGTTGCGGGTGCGATGTCTTTTGTTGTCTGTTTTGGCGCACTTGGTTCCTTTGTCGGGGCATGGATTGTCGGTTACCTGAACGGTCTGACAGGCAGTCCGGCAGCATCCTATGTGTTCATGGGGGGATCGCTGGTCGTCGCCGTGCTGCTGACCACGAGAACAACATTTAACAGTAAATCCGACGCGTTAGCGCGCCCCTCAAATGTTTACTGATGCAGGTAAATTCATGATCACGAAACCCACGAGAGCACGTTTCTCGGTGCTGACCATGTTGTTTATTGTCACCGCCATCAACTATATGGATCGCGCGAACCTGTCCGTCGCAGGCTCGCATATTCAGGGCGAATTCGCCCTGTCAGCCACGCAACTGGGTCTGCTGTTTTCCATGTTTACCTGGTTTTATGCCATGAGTCAGATACCGGTCGGCTATCTGCTTGATCGGATTGGCTCGCGCTGGCTTTACGGTGGCGCCATTGTTCTGTGGAGCGTATTCACGCTGCTGATGGGCTTTGCGTCACACAATCTTTTCACCACGGCAAGCGCCTCTTTTATGATGTTACTGGCGTGTCGCGCGCTGGTCGGCATGGCAGAAGCGCCCTCCTTCCCTTCCAACACTAAAATTATCGCTACCTGGTTCCCGGATCATGAGCGTGCGCGGGCAACCGCAACCTATTCCAGCGCACAGTATATTGGTCTGGCGCTGCTTACCCCGGCCCTGTCTTTTGTCGTCAGCACATGGGGCTGGGAGATGTCTTTCTATCTCTCCGGTGTGGTGGGCATCATCTTTGGCTTTTACTGGCTGATTGCCTATCGCGATCCACAGCACAGCCGCGCAGTTAATCAGGCCGAGCTGGACATCATCCGTAACGGCGGCGGTTACGGCTCCGCCTCGCAAAACACACTCAGCCGGGTTAACTGGCACTCGGTGCGCTACATCCTGCGCCAGCGCACCACGTGGGGTTTGTTTATCGCACAGTTTGCCGCCTCCTCAACGCTCTATTTCTTTCTGACCTGGTTCATTGTTTATCTTGAAAAAGGCTTACATCTGTCGATTGATAAAGCGGGGATTGGGGCAATGTTCCCGTATCTGATGGCAATGGCGGGCGTGCTATGTGGCGGCACCCTGAGTGACATGCTGCTTAAACGCGGCCGCAGTAAAACCTTCGCCCGTAAACTGCCTGTGATGGCAGGCATGCTGCTGACCTGTTCGATAGCCCTGGTAAATTACTTTCAGGACCAACCGGTGATCGCTATTGGCATCCTGTCTGTCGCCTTTTTTGCCAACGCCTTTTCGAACCTTGGATGGGTGGTGTGTAGCGACGTCATTCCTCGCCACCTTATCGGCACCATTGGGGGATTCCTGAATGTCTTTGGCAACCTTTCCGGTATTGCCAGCCCGATTATCATTGGCGTGATCCTGCAACACACGCAGAATTTCCAGTATGCGATGTGGTATATCGCCGCTGTTGCGCTGGCGGGTTTCCTCGCCTATCTGTTCCTGGTTGGCAAAATCGAAGTGATCACGCCGCCGGACGAGGGAAAAATCAGTAACGAAGAAAACACCTTCAATACTCCATCAAATGTGCAGGGATAAGTTATGCAGAAAAAAAATGTGAAAACCATCATGGTTCAGGGTGTGCGTGATGTATATGTAGATATTCAGACCATCAGCTGGAATGAAGAACAGGTGCTGGTACGGGTAGAGCGCGGCGGGATTTGCGGTTCGGACATTCACTACTTTCAGCATGGTAAAGCCGGAATGTCGGTGCTTAAATCGCCGATGGTATTAGGTCATGAATTTGTTGGCGTCGTCGAACATGCGCCAGCCGGGAACGCTCTTAGCATCGGTCAGCGTGTTGCCATTAATCCTTCACAGCCGTGCCAGCAGTGCGGGATTTGCCGTAGCGGCAGACAAAATCTCTGCCGTTCGATGCGCTTTATGGGCAGCGCGCAGTTCTTCCCTCATGTGAACGGCGGCTTTGCTCAGCACGTGGTGGTAAGCCCGCAACAGTGCATACCTTATGCAGCACACGCCGAGGCTAAAATCATCGCCTTTGCTGAGCCGCTCGCTGTATGTATTCACGCGCTGAAACAGGCAGGTAATCTAACAGGCAGCCGCGTTCTCGTCACCGGCGCCGGCCCCATTGGATGCTTAATCATTGCTGCTGCGCTGGCTTCGGGCGCAACCGAGGTAATTGCCACTGATATCAGTCAGCGCTGCCGCGATTTAGCATTAAAAATGGGCGCTTCAGCCGCACATGACCCGCGTGATGAGACAATCAGTGCATCCTGGGAAAAAGAGGGTGGAGTATTTGATGTCTGCTTTGAGGCTTCGGGCGCCCCTGCAGCTATCGCCTCTGTAGTGGCTTACACACGCCCGGCCGGAGTTATCGTTCAGGTGGGTATGGGAGCGGCTGAGGTAAATTACCCTATCGGCCCGTTACTGGTGAAAGAGATCCAGCTTCGGGGTTCGTTCCGGTTCATTGATGAATTCACGACCGCGGTAAGATGGCTGGAGTCCGGTAAAATAGATCCGCTAGCGCTCCTTTCAGCAGAATTCAGTATGGAAGATGCCGTCGCTGCACTGGAGATGGCTTCAGATAAAAATTGCGCGGCAAAAGTACAGCTGACGTTCTGACAAAGTGGCCCAACCCTTCCCGTCATGGCAGCCGGAAAGACCGGGCGTACAGCTTATTACTCTGACATTTTCTGACACCGGCAATCATCAATTTCCGGTGAACGCTCATAGCGGACCTTGCACCCAGCCAGTCCGCTTTATGCCAGAAGCGGACATTAATGGATAAGACATTCAAAGCTAATATGGCACTGCGAAAGGGTTATTAGCTGAAAGCATAAGGAAAGATGTGCAGCATGTTGGAGGCCAGAGGATACATTCCCAGACCGCGCGTGGACGTTTTAAGCTCATCTAAAGACGCCCCTTCCGCAGGCATTTTCCCTCCCCACACTACGACGCCTTCAGGTATCGTGGCCGGTCGACTGGTCTTTTCATCGGCTATTTCCAGGGTCTCTCCGTTGCCGAGCGTGATGATCAATGATGACACGTCAACGTCATGCATTGTCCCATCTTTATTATTTAACTTTACTTGCATCTGAACCTCTCTTGCACTGCCTTTTATCTAAGCCTGTAAAAGCTCAGTGTTTATTTTCAAGCGTAAAAAATAATATGCCTGAAGAATATGATCAATATCAGCAGAATAAGAACTCTTACTCTGTCAATAGGGGAAATAACAGTTTAAAACATCTTCCGGAAGCATCTTAATCAACAGGGATGTGAGGGTTCTGACTTCTTCTGTATTCAGCCTTTCGGTAATTTTCATTGGTAAATTGACCATGCCATCTCTTTCAAAATCGATGCAGAGTTGATTGCCTTTATCGGTCAGACTAAGACGAACGTACCTTCTGTCATCAGGATCGGGCAGTCTGATCACGACCTTATGACGCACCATTCTTTCAAGCATACGGCTCAGTGAGCCGGAATCAATCCCCATATGTCTGATCAGCTCAGCGGGTGTGGTGAGGCCTTTATAAATACCCATAAGGACTTTCAGCTGCGAAGGACTGATATCTTTATCAATTAAATACTCTTCTAAAATCTTATCTTTATGGCTGTTAACCGCATGAATTAACAGACCTATTGGATAGTCTGCCTGATGATGATGATTATCCATACGCACCCTCTGCTTATCCGGAATTTTTATCTGCGCGAGCCATCAGCAAATAATAAAATGCCACATAGCGCAATAATCTGCAGCAAAGAAGAAATTGCTAAAATTTTCAAACCAGTTAAAGCTGACGACCCGGCAGATAATGACATTACTTAGCTCAAATGAGGATTTTTCACAACTACGGCGTTATTGATAGCGTAAACATCACATTTCCCTTTGCCTTTATCGTGTTTTCTGCAGCTTTCGAGAGCATAATAAGCGGCATCCTCAGCCGTCCTGTTTTTGTAAGAAACGCCCCATGCGCCATCATCACTGACGGCAAAAGCCTTTTCATATTGCATCGCAGCAAGATAATCCTTAAACCCTTTTACTCCCTCTTTATTATTGAGGTAGGCAGGTTGTGATAATTGAGCCTGTGGAATATCCAGTATTTCTTTATAAGGCAGCCCTCGACCTTTGAGGAAAAGCGACACTTCAGGCCACCAGAATTTTTCAGGTGCTGAATCCATCACGACATGCCCGTTATCGGAAAAAGGTGGAAAGATGTGTAACCTGGCCAGGTTGTTATTTTTTGAATAGGCTGAAAAAAAGGCTTTAGCGAAATTGGGTGGGAAGAAATGGTCATTCTTTGCATAGAGCCAAAGAGAGGGAATTTTAGCGCTCCTGCCATAATCTGAAAATGCTTGGAGCAATCCGGGCTCATCGCACACAGATTTTCCGTCCTTACCCCCCCGTCCTCCGGCAAAGTTGATCACAGCCTTCACACCGCCAGGATTGACAGAACCCGCTGAGATTACTGCGAATCCACCCGCCGACATTCCAACTAAAATAGCCTCATCAGGCGATGCCCACGGGTATTCTTTGATTCTGCCAAGCGCAGCCAGGATGTCTTTCTTGTCCCGCATGCCTGCGATTTCATGATTTGGCTCTTCACAGGAGTCCCCACGGTATTCCGCCGCACCACTGGAATAACCATACCCTTCCCGTAGCACAGCGACTGCTGCATAACCGTGCCTTGCGAAAGCAATCGCCGTTGATGAAAGATAATTCGGATTCATTGTCCAGCGATCAAACTCAGCCGTTCCGACTGTGCCGTGTGTGATTAATGCAACGGGCAAATGCTCCTGACCTGCGGGACGGGTCACGAACGCATCCAATACTGCAGGTTGACCATCACTGAGGGTTACATTGAGATAAAATGGCTCCCTTATAAGCCCTTCCAGCTGCTGGTTGTGCGAGCCTGTATCAGAAAAACTGTAAGATGAAAAAAGAAGGAAAGTCGTGAAAACCGATACTTTTTTGATGGTTTCTAAAGACATTGAGATCATTTAAAGATATCCCCTGTGAAGAATCTGAATTGCACGTTTAATTTTATAAATGACGCAGGCTGCCATACTGGTGTCACATTCATGATTTCCTTAAGCATCATTGCCCCATCTGAATATCAATCCCGTATAAACCCGAGAGTGGATAAACAATAAATACATAACTATTTATAAATTTATCAGGGTAATTTCAGCCGTGAGTGGCGATCAATTTTTCAAGCAACACGATTTCATTTCTTAACATTTCTACATCCTCATCAAACGTATACTCTGCCTCGACAGCGTTCATTCCCTTAATACAGCTACTCAAGGTAAGCTGAGTGTTGTAGAGCTGCACAAGCCATGTTATCGGCATCTCCTCTGTAAACCGCATGGATAAAATACCAGCAATTTTCTCAATGTCAGTCCGCAACAGCTGGAGCCGGAGAGCACTATACTCATAAACTTCTGTATCCTGAGGTTGTGAGATCATGCCTTCAAAATGCGTCAGTGCACTCTGAAAACTCTCCAGGACTTTATTTAAAAGCTGCTCCACTTCAGTTTCTTTACACATTCCACCTCCCGCACAGGCCGAATGAGATATTTAACGCTTCCTGAAAGAACCTGTGCCAGACAGATAAATTCAGAGATCGCTTTATTTGTGAATTTTTTATTACGTATTTAACGATGAATTGACTTTACAGGAACAGCAAGTAACTAATGGTTACTACTGATCGGTCAGAGACTTTTAACATGAAAAATAATTTATGTACACTTTTTTTATGTGCAGTGTTGCTTACGCAAATTTTTATTATTTACAGGGAAACCCTTTCCGCAGTCATGAATGTTTATATAAGTTTAGTAGATAGATATTTATCTATTATTTTCAATAACATATGAGCGCTGTCATATTGATATTTTCAGAGGCATCCTGTTTCATTGAATTTATAATCCGTTAATCAGGAGACTAACCAGGTCAGCGGATAAGTGGTGAGATATATTCGAAGGAAAGCATTCCTTAAATTCTAAAATGTTACACTGGAAATAAAAAAAATTATCAGAGATTTGAAGGTCATGGAGCAGCGAGGATGACTTTCCCGTTGCGCCTGAGGAGCAGTGTTAAGCACTTCATTAATAACAAACAATACTAAACGTTGCCTAAACAATTTTGATTGAATCCGGTGCGCATCCCGAAGCCATAGCTACAAAGATTTCGCATTTACAAATGTCATAAAACTAATTAACTTTTACATTTACACGAATGACATAAAAAAATTATTGGTTAAGTATAAAGTAAAAAAATCATTACTTTTCCCATTACATTTGCCATGTAATTGAGCTTAATTTGCCTGCCAGGACCTTCTGCGGCCTGGCTTCTGAATGTGCCACTTTGATTTTCAATTCAGCGGCAGGAAAACGTTTATTGCTTAAACACCTAATGTTTTTATACCTAATGGTTTATGCACAAACATAATGCATTTTTACAGCTTCAGAATTTAATCATAGTGGCTTAACCTGACGCTATCCCCCAGCGTGAACTGTCTTTTATCTTTGTCTCAGAAGAGGCCCGTTATGAATAATAGTCTGTCATGCCGTCTTGTTTCACCTCAGCCAGGCTTTGAAGGTAAGCAAGGTCTGAAATATTACGTGGGGGTTTCCAGAGAAACCACCGGTTCCTCACATCTTCATATGCAACTCGCTACGATACCCCCTTCAACTCAGGGCAAGGCTCACCTTCATGAAAATCATGAAACCGCGATCTATGCATTGCAGGGAACGACCAGAATAAGATTCGGGGAACGGCTTGAAAACGAACTCGAGGTCCCAGAGGGCAGTTTCCTGTACATCCCAGCAGGTTTACCACATTTACCTTTTAACACCAGTGACTCTACCGCCACGCTCGTTATTGCCAGAACCGATCCCTCTGAGCAGGAAAGTGTCACCCTCTTACCTGAGCTGGATATTAACCTGATCAAATGAGACAGGTCAGACCCTGTCCCATTTCCCGTCGCTGACGGACTTTCGTTGTGTCAGCTTTTACACTAACTTGTGGCATCTATTCTGGCCCTGAACCCGGCAAAGCTGAGCTGTTCATCGCGGAATCTGAAAAGTACCGAACAGATGCCGTGGGATCTTCCTCCGGGGCCCGGGTGGCAGCAGACAGGATAGGAGGAAATGAGAGGAGCCAACCCCTGGGGTATCTCATCTATTTCTAACGTACCGAGTTGCAGATTTTTTTGCAGGTGCACTGTCTATTCAGCAGATTGATTTGTCGGCCTGTTCATCATGAAGAATTCGTGTCTGGCGTTTGTGTATTCAGGTACTGCTGGTCAGTCATATCGTCAGCTGAAGCCCGTAACGCAGAACTGTAATTCTGTCAGCAGCCCAAGCAGTATCTCATGCAGTGTAAACAAAGACTGAACATCCGAAGCAGAATCGCTTTATGGGCTAATCATCAGCGTTTTCCATCAGGGTGACCATTGCTCCGCGGTGAGCTTCAACCATTCGGATGTAGCGCATGACAGTCTGGGTCTGCGTCCAGGTACCTTCCTGCATGATCTGTGCAATGGATATTCCTTTTCTGGCCATATCCTGTGCGGCGCCGACGCGGGCGCTGTGGCCACTCCAGCTTGCATAGCGACCTTTATTGGTTTCAAAAGCCTTCATCTCACCCGCAGCCTGACGGGCACGACGATAAATATCTTCCAGGCAGGGTGCGCTCATGGGGGCTTCCGACACGCTGACAATACGGTTAGATCGATGAACAGGACAGAAGATAACAGCGTCAGGTTCGCCGGCGAGACCCGCAGCGGTGATCCATTCGCTCAGCCTGCCGGATGACTTCGCACTGAGGGCCTTAACGATGCCTCCTGACTGCAGGATGGTTTTGGTCCAGCCAACGTCCAGAATGATACGCCCGTCTGCTGCACGGGAGATATCCCTGATGCGCAGACGGGAAAGTTCGCTCATGCGCAGAAGGGTGCTGTAAGCAACATGCATAAACGCCAGGTCGCGCAGCTGCTGCAGGCGGGGGGAATGACTCCATACTGTATCCAGCCGGTTAAGGTCCGGCCGGCAGAATGGCGCCGCCTGCCCTGTGCGCTCTCCTGACATGACCGCGGTGCGGTTTATCTTCTTCCTGGCGCGCACGACTTCAGTCGCAACCGTTGGTGGCACCAGCCCGGCGTTACGGTGTAACATTGATATCAGCGCCGCGTGCACCGAAATGGTGGAGGTCGAACGCCCGATGGCCTGCAGGTGAAACAGGTAGTCCTGCATATCATCCGGTGTCATTGGCAGAAAGGACCGGCGATTCTCCTGCGACCAGCGCCAGCAGATCCGCATCACGCTCAGCAGCTGACGCCACGTATTGGCCGAAAAGGCCTCCCGATGACGGACGAACGCGGCCAGTTTCGCAGTGAGATCATCACCGGTGCTGCCGCTGAGAGTCACACCTGTAAAACCGGAGATATTGTTCATATTTGCTCCATTTAAAACGGTTAACTGAAAGGCAGCGCTACGTGAATTCTGAGAAAGAAGCAGGGGCAATGCCCGTCAGATTTTACGTAGCGATGCCTGATTTTTGACCATCTTCGAGAAGATGTCGTTCAGCCGCCCGCCATCCAGAACGCCGCCGTTTCATATAAATGGCAGTAAAGTTCAGGATCCAGCTTTGATCCGCATCATACAGGGTTTCAGAAGTCCTGTCTGGCCTTATATAAGTATAATTATATAAGGTTAGTACTTAGGGTAAGCGTCCGTTAGCAAGTGAGGGCGAAGTGTGATGTGGAAAGTTCATAAAACGACAATTATATGAAGTTAATGCATAAGAGTTAGAAGGTCTATCAACAAAACATAAACGCAACCTAGCTGGGCTTGTTATCCCATTCGATGATGTAAGCTGAATTTTCAGCACAATCATTAAGCCGTAGTTAGGACTAGCTTAATGAGCTTGATTTTATTATGGCCAAAATAGCTGTTTTGATGATTAATTTAACATTATGATAATCATAAATTTTTTATCTTTCCATTCTGAAAATCAAGTTTATAGCTCTTTTGCCGATAATGTTAAAAATAAATCTTATAGCCCTATTAAGAGGCATCAACAACAAGTCAGATGTTAGTAGGATAGGGCCGTAAATGAACAAAAACCCTCTAAACATATGAAAAGTAAGAGGTTTATTATTCTGTTTTTTCTTTTAAAAAAAAAGACACAACCTTTTTTTTTGTAGTAAAATCATATGAAAGATGAAAAACTAGGTACATTAATAAAATGCGTGTAATAACATTTGATGGATATGATTCAATCACTGCCGTTAATGAGTCAGCGGAATCATGCTTTATTGAATGTAAAACGATTGCATCCCGAAACGTAGTCTCGTTTGAGAATAAGAAAAAAGACAAAGAAGTTCTGGATGCTTTCATTGAAATAATAAACACAGAAATAATTTTTGATTAGGTATTAATTATGGCTGAAGCAGTAAAGAAAACCCTTCCGACAAATCAATTAAAAACTGATAGCACTGATAAATCCTCAATGGATTTCATACAAACAAGACAATCTAAAGATATTTACATCGGATTATGCGGGTACGTCGGATGTGGTATGCGTACAGTCAATGAAATCTTAGAGAAGATATCTGAGGACTGGGATTATAACGTCGTCCATATAAGAATAAGTTCTCTTTTAGAGAATCACGTGTATTTTGAAAAACCTGCCCTGGATTTTGCGAAAAGCAATCAAAAAAACAGACACCTTAGGCTTCAAGAAATTGCTAACAAACTTAGAGAGTTTTATAGTAGAAATGAACTGCTAGGTGAGGCAGCGATTGCAGCCATTGCCTCTGAAAAAAAGAAAATAAATTACTCTGATGATAATTATAAAGGCACCGTTTTTATAATTGACCAGTTTAAGCGATCTGAAGAAGTTGAACTATTTAGAGTTATTTATCAACATAACTTTTATTTGCTGGGGGTTCTTAGAGATTTGGACTATAGAATTACAAACTTAGTTGCAGATGATTCAACCAAAGATGATCTTCATCAAATTATAAACATAGATAATAAATCAAAAAATGATTATGGTCAACGCACTGGAGAAGCAATTCTAGATTCTGATTTTTTCTTAAAGAATAACTTCAGCCAAAAAAGTGATATAAAGAAAAAAATAGAACGTTTTTTTGGCCTAATACATGGGCTCAATGGTCTGACACCTAGTATTAATGAAAAAGGCATGTATGCTGCTTATTCCACAGCTTTGCAATCGGCATGCCTATCACGTCAAGTTGGCGCAGCATTGCTAGATGATGAAGGTAACCTGCTAGCCGTTGGTAAAAATGATGTCCCTAAGGCGGGAGGTGGTTTATATAATAGTGATGATAACGATAATGACCATCGATGTGTACACAAAAGTGGTAAGTGTTATAACGACGATAGTAAGAATAAAATTAAAGGCCGTATAAAAGACATTTTAACTGAAGATGTTAGTAAAATATTCGAAACTCAGTCAAACCAAGAAGTTACAGATTTAAACATCTTGCGATTAATTAACAGCTTAGATGATATAACTAATCGGATTTATCACGAAAGTAAGATCGCAACTATTATGGAGTACTCACGGTCAATACATGCTGAGATGGATGTCATCACAACCATGGCTAGAAAAAACAATGGTGACACGAATGGAAAAATACTATTTACAACAACATATCCATGTCACAATTGCGCACGACACATTGTAGCTGCCGGCATTAAAAAAGTGGTTTATATTGAGCCCTTCGATAAAAGCCTTGCTCTGGATTTACATAATGATGCCATTACTAAAAACGATGAGTCATCAAAAGTTATTTTCAGCGACTTTGAAGGTGTTTCTCCACGCCGCTACAATAAATTTTTCAGACCAACTGATGAAAGAAAAGAAAAAGACGGCACTGGGATCGCTAGAAAATTTAACGTTAAATATAACAACCATATTGATGTTCAATATTTAGATAATTACAGAAAATATGAATCTGTAGTAGCTCAAAAATTTATAAAAGAAATCTCTAAACCTGTAGTTAGCGAATAATTAAATTGCCAGTTCAGCCTTTAGAACTGGCAATTTTATTTTATACCGCATGCTTTTCACCTATATGAGCAACCCTTTTTTTAAAGAAGTGACATTATTCAATGATTTTTATTTAACATAATAAGTATTGTGCGCATTTACACAAGAGTGTTGGCGCTTTTCGTCACACGCCACCTCGGCGTGCGGTTCTAGATGGATGCGGGTGAATCCTCGCGGCTTCTCCTGCTTGCGGTTCGCAATCCTGATTAATCACCGCCGAGGCGTCCCACGTAACGCCGTATTGACATTACGCAGCCTCTTTCCCGTACAAAACAAAAAGCGTTCCATCAGTATGAAGTACTTTCCGCAGACTGTACGCTTCACGGGGCCGACATACCTGTCTGCCCTTTTTGTTATGTCAGAAAGGAAGTAACGATGAACCATACTGCGCTCCGAACGGCTATTCTGGCACGTTGCCGGGGTGAGCTTGCAACGCGCTACGCCAAAAAATCTGTTCCATAAGCTGGTTTCCGGACGCGCGGCCACCCGATGACGTCATGCGGTACTTGAGGCAATGCGGCGCCACGGCATCATCTCCTACCCCCGCGGGAGCGGCCAGGTCATGGATTGCTTTTTGCTTAACGTACAGGGGGGCCGGCCGCCATGCGTGATGATACCACGTTCGGGTAAACGGTGAGTTCTGGCTGCCGATCCTTGATTGATACTGCCAGGGAGAAGGTGCTACCTGACCAGCCTCACACACATAACGGCGCGGCTGCACAGAATACGCGTCGGAAGACACGGCTGGCGACAGGATGTTCTGGCGACCAGTATGGGAAACAGGTCATGTTTCAGTGAGGGTGTTATGGGAAATACATCAAGTTGCCGGCGCTCAACAGTAGCCGAAAATCCCGCCCGGTAAGTATGTGGGAAAGACATCATGTTTATTCCGGGGCGTACTGTGTGGGCAGCTGATTGTGGGAAATACATCAACTTTATCGCGCTGCAGGTGCGAAGGCGCGGATTCACGCTTTTAAGACGTAGTAGATATAGGAAACAGGTCAGATTTGTACATGCGCCCGCGGGAAATACCTTCAGAAGTCGACAACCTGTGGGAAAAAGGTCATGTTTGGTGGGGAAGCATCAGGCCCGTATGGGAAACACATCAACTTCATAGTAGAGCCATTGTGGGAAACACATCAACTTCAAAACCCTATGGGAAAAAGGTCAACTTTTGCGATGCCACACCCTTCAGCTGATGGCTAGCGGCTTATCCATTACACTGAACAGCAGCCGACCGTCGTCCTGAGTGCGATAGCTAACCCGTAAGGGCGTTTTTTCGTTGATTTTCTTGATAGCTGGCTCGAGGAAAGTTCGCTTCATCTCCGCTTTATTCGACCGCTGCGAGTCCGGAAGCATAAAACGTTCACAGAGCCACTCGTGATCCGTTACCCACGTGCCGGTGCTGCGGAACTGGCACAGGCTTTCATAAAGGCGGATGACCTTTACGCTATTAAGCTGGCCACAATCATAAAGGGAATACGTGGTGAACTGAGAGGATAGACCCACCAAGAAAGGCATTACCTTGTAATTAAACTCGATCTGCCATGAGCCCCTACCACGCTTCATTCCCGCCTCTGAAAGCCACGGACGCGTAACCTGCTCAAACTCTCCGTCCCTTGGATAAAACGTCACGGTGGACTCACCCAGCGCCTTCACGCCGGCCTTTACATCCCGACTGGCCACCGCGGTAGCCACGTTAAAATATCTGACATAGTCGGAGACGCTTACGCTGAATAGGGGCAATACATCAGACTCAAGGTCTTCGGAGGCCTCGCTGAAATAGGCCTGCATCAGGCACAGCCATAGTACGCGCTTTGCCTGAAGAGGAAGGTAATAGGCTGCTTCTGTAAGTTCATTAGATTGCTTGATGCTTACCTTTTTTTTAAAACTTTTCAGCGAGATAGTGCTCATCCGAAGCCTTTGTGGGTAAAAAAATAATTACCCATATTCGCATCAAGAGAGAAAATTGCAACTTCTGATCCAGAACTTATCAACATGTGCATAAACAAATTTTCAACTTGATGTGTTTCCCACTGTTTGTTGATGCATTTCCCATCTGAATATGCTTCTAATCCCACGGAAAGTTGCGCAGTCCCCCATGCGGAGTTGTGCAGGATCCCATTACGGATCCGGTCCAGGCCACAAACAGCATGGCCTGGCAAGGTGCTAAAAAGCCTAAAAATCATAAAATACTAAAAAGTCCTTTAAAACTTAGTCCTGTGGACAGTGTGCATAACACTTTCCTCCGGGTAAGAGCTGGGCGTAAGCAGAAAATGAAGGTCCGGGTGACGTTTCGCTTCCTCGGTCATTCGCGAGTGGGCTCGGTCATGACCTGCGGCGAGCGCTAATGGATACACAATAAATCAATGTACAGCTTGTACAGCTGGGGCGTATGTGTTCCGGATTTGTATGTCATTCGCTGGTTTTATCTGGTTAACACGGTTCCGAAAAAAGCAAAGAAGGAAAACTTAGTAGGTCGTTAATGACGTTGAAAATAAGGTACCTGTGGAAATGTGCCTTAGTATTACTGCCCGATATAGGTTAACGCGGTGTTTACAGCAACCGTTAACGCAGGCAACGCGCCAGCAACTGTAACAACATTAGCCACATCACTCAAAAGATTGGAAATTCTCTCACCGAATTTGCTGTCTGTACCCTTACTAATTTCACTACGATACTCAGGATTCAAAACGGCCATGCCAAGGGTTGACTGCACTGCATCCATAACCGGCTCAACGCCAGAGATACTGTATGTTTCCAGTGCCTCCTGGATTTGTGAAAGCTGTTTCAGCAATAGGGTCTTCATCGTAGTAGGTAGGTCAGCCTCACGGATCTCGCTACGCAGTTCAGTTAATCTCTGCAGCAGAGCTTCAATTTCTTCTGACTGCATAGCCGCGTGCGCTCCACGAGTTTCAAATAGGTCTGACAGCATGCTGAGTTCTGAGAATGTGCGATCATCAATATGTTGCATGAACGACTGCCAAGTACTGTTGAGAGTCTGTGAAATAAATGCCTTATCAATGCATATTTTCCAATGCGTGGATTTTCCTCTGAGAGCGGAAAAATTATCCTCTCTTACCTGCACTATTCGTCCTGGCAATTCCATGACCCGGGCTAAGCGGGAAAGAAGATGCTGCTCATTATTTTTCTGAGCCTGCAGGAGAAAGACCCACACCGAGCGACAGTTTTGTTCCCGATTTTGTATTTTTCCGGCTTCAAGAATATCCAGTAGTCGCTGAGCCGGATTATCAATTTTCAGTTCATTCATTTTTTTTATATCCTGCAATGCATACCCGGGTTTATTATACCCAGTCTTTCAGAGTCGGTTTTGGAATACGCGCAAATTCCCGCGTACTGTTTGTCACCAGAACGGCGCCGGTCGCAATGGCATGCCCGGCAATTACCGCGTCGTTCGGACCGATCGGCGTCCCGGCCAAGCGCATAGCAACCTTAACGTTCACAGTGGCATCGACCGCTGCGCGATCCCAGGTGAGAATGGCATCAAGGCGGGCGCAGAACGCGTCAACCAGCTCAATGTGGCGCGGCGAGGTAATCGGGCCGTTGGCACCGAAGCGCATCTCGGAGTAGGTTATGACCGAGACCACTATACGCTGATTTTGCAGCACCGCCTGCGCCAGACGCTCTAGTAATGCGGACGGTTGCTCGCGCATTATGAACGAACAGATGTTAGTGTCGAGCATATACATCTTGTTTACAGGTCAAATCGCCATTCATCGCTGACAATGTCCTCGCGCTCCGCTAAAAATTCTGGGTCAGCCTTTTCAAGGTTGGCGAACGAGCCCAGGTTGGCCGGGCGGGACGCAGGATGATCCTGTCCCCTTCCCTGATAATCTCCAGCTCGCTAACGCCTTCAAAGTCCATATCACGAAGCAAACGGATGGCGCGGTTATTGCCGTTTTTGAAGACAGATACAGTTCTCATAGTTACTCCTTCCGGCCGTGTTTACGACACCCTGCCGTACCGGCCTTTTATGCAGACATAATAGGTCTGGTATACGCAAAAATTGAATTCAAGCATATGTTTGGGATATGCATATTTTTAACATATTCAGACTTTTCTCTTTTCCATGAAAGATCCAGAAAATAACAGAACCGGACCATTTCTATGCTTCTGTTTAACCTTAAAATAATAACTCTGAAACCGCATTTAGCGGGGTGGGCCTGTTCCATTTTCGATTCAAAACATGGCTGATACGGAAATCTTATTCTTTACTGAGTGTTATTATTTAATGTTATCAAAATCAGAATCTTACTAAGATATTTATGAGTTAACTCATCGTCGGAGGAAGTTTTCGGAAGTAAAGAGGAAGGGCCGTACCGCCTTCTCTTGACGTTATAGGGTCTGACTTTATCTGTTCGGTAGTCACTTTTGCCTTGTGCTCAGGGTGCCTACCCGATTGCTCAGGGCTCAGAAGGCGTAATGCGGCTAATGCCACCTTACCGACCGGTCTCCTTTTCCTGAGCATCGTGCAATGAATGCTCTGAAATCGCCTCCCTTAATCTGACCGGATATCACTTACACGGTCGGCTTGCTGCAAAGGATCATCCGGGCGGTCTGGATCAGGGCCGTACGCTCCTGAAGGCCATTGTCACCGCCGTTAATTCCCTTCGCCATGGTTTTCACATCGCAGGACTCAGCGAGGGCGTTGCACCCGTGTTTTTCCAGAACCAGCCAGCGGAACGGGCAGCGACGGCTTCCCTCAGCTGCAGGTCTGGCTCGGCAACCAGCTCCAGGCTGATGCGGCGTCCGCACGCGAGGTAACTATCCCTTAAGGTTATCTTCAGCAGCCCGGGCCCACGGTATCGCCAGCCGTCATCGGAGGCGGGATTGCCTAATCGCCCACCGTAAACAATATTGGCGATCGCCCTTTGCTGTTCAGAGGACAGTGGGGGAGCATTGTCCTTTCGGCCCAGCTGCTCACGTTGTGTCTGCGTCATCCGGGTGCTAAATATTGTCGGTCCGCTAACGCTGTAGTTCAGGTTTTCGCTGATGCGACTGAAGCCCTTCGAATCGTGGGTCAGCTGGCCGATAAAGTGCGCCTGCTGCAGAGGCATGATGTGCTGAACTCTTTCATTGCGGCCTGCAGGGGTTCAGACCATTTCCATGCGAGCTGCGCAGAAAGGCCGGTTGACCAGCGGAAATCATCTTTATTCAGCGGCTTATTTCTTGTCAGGTTAAATGTTTCACGCCGGTGTTTCCGGGTGTTAATAAACTGAAGAAAATTTGCAGGGAATTTCGTCACTGTTCAGCTTGCAAACCCGCCATAAATATTTCCGGGCATTGCCGGCAGGCAGTGAATTTAGCTGACAAATTCAGTCTTCATCGGTGCTTATAGTTAAGTAATCACGGTTCGTCAGGAGGTTTCACCGGCAAAGCGACGGAAAGGGGCGCGGTAGCATACATTCATCGGTGAGGCTTTATGGTAATAATTTCTCATGATAATTTACCTTATAGGATAAATCTTAAAAGAAATCTAACTTAATGCTTTCGGGTGAACCATGAGATGTGCCAGTTTTTACAGGCGGATATCTGTCGGCCTGACAACCGCTTTTGTCATATTTTGTTCTGTGCCCGCCGCCTTCGCGCTGTCCGGTGGCTGCGCCGCGGTAAATGCCCTGTCGGGTTCTTCCACTCTTTCCTTCAGCGCAAACCGCTACCCGGCGTCTGACTTTGCGGCCGGCGATGCCCTGACGCTGAGCTTTACCAACAGCGGGGCGGCATACGGTGGCGACCCGACGACCTCCGACAGTCTCAGCATCGCGCGTTATAACCTCAGCAGTTTCCAGACCTATAATGCTGCCAGTGCCACCAGTAACACGTCCCATACCGTAACCATCACGGTGCCATCAGGCAGCCTGGAGGCAAACGGCGTCGCCATCCGCGCCACGACATCGAACGGTCAGATAAGCAACCTGGTGTTCAGCTGCACCAGCGCATCGGTGGCATCCGGCGACGCCACGCTTTCAGGTCTTTCACTTTCGTCAGGTACGCTGTCACCGTCGTTCAGCGCCGCAACCAGCAGCTACAGCGCCGCGGTCGCCAGCAGCGTGGCATCCGTTACGGTCACGCCCGTTGTCACTGAGAGCCACGCCACAGTCACCGTGAACGGCACCGCCGTCGCATCCGGCTCGGCGTCGCAGTCCGTCAGCCTGACATCCGGCAGCACGACCAGCATTTCCGTCGTTGTCACGGCGCAGGACGGTACGACCCGGGCGTATGCGCTCAGCGTCACCCGCGCGGAAGCCGCCCCGGTTTCGGCAGGCAGCGCCGCTACCGTCGCCGCTGACAGCACGAACAACGTCATCCCCCTCTCCCTGAGCGGCGGAACGGCGGGCTCGGTAACGCTCGTTGCCTCCCCGGCGCACGGCAGCGCGACGGTCAGCGGGACCTCGGTGATTTACACACCTGCAGCCGGCTATTCCGGCAGCGACAGCTTTACCTGGAATGCGTCTAACAGCGGCGGCACTTCTGCCGATGCAACCGTATCCCTGACGGTTACCCCTACGGTGCTGACGGTGACGCCGGCATCAGGCGCACTGCCCGCCGCCACCGTGGGGAGCGCCTGGTCACAGAGTCTGACAGTCTCCGGCGGCACCTCTCCCCGGACCTGGTCCGCCACCGTACTGCCTGCCGGGATAGTGCTTGACGCACCGGCCGGCACGCTGTCCGGAACGCCCTCTGCCGCGGGCAGCTACAGCTTCCAGGTGACGGCAACGGATGCGAACGGTGCGACCGGCAGCGCCCGCTACACGCTGGTCGTCAGCGGCGCCTCGCCGGTGGCCAGCGACAGCACGGCCACCGTGGCCGCCAGCAGCAGCAGCAATCCGGTGACGCTCAGCCTCTCCGGCGGAACGGCCAGCTCGCTCAGCATCGTGAGCCCGCCGGCTCACGGCAGCCTGGCCGTTTCGGGTCTGACGGTGTCCTATACGCCCGCCGCGGGGTATGCGGGCAGCGACGGCTTTACCTATATGGCGACCAACAGCAGCGGCACCTCCGCCAGCGCCCGCGTGTCGCTGACCGTAACGCCGGTGCTGCTGACGCTCTCACCGGGCAGCGGCACCCTGCCTGCGGCCACGGCGGGCAGCAGCTGGAGCCAGACGCTGACGGCATCGGGCGGCCGCGCACCCTATACCTTCAGCGCCACGACCCTGCCCGCCGGGGTTACGCTGAACCCGGCAACGGGGGTCTTAACGGGCACGCCATCCGTTCCGAGCAGTTACAGCTTCCAGGTCACCGCGACTGACAGCCTGAATAACAGCGGCACGGCCAGCTACTCCCTGACGGTCAGCGCGGCCGCGCCTGCCGCCCTCCAGCTCCAGCCCGCGGGCGGCGCCCTGCCAGAAGGAAAAGCCGGGCAGGCATACTCTCAGGCCCTGAGCGTCACGGGCGGCACCGCGCCCTATCGCTGGCAGCTCAGCGGCACCCTGCCGCGTGGACTGACGTTCAGCGACGGCCAGCTGTCGGGCACCCCGCAGGTTTCCGGAAGCAGCACGTTCAGTGTTCTGGTGACCGATGCCACCGGCAGGGCTCTGCAGGCGGGATACACGCTGAACATTGGCGCGGCAGCACCGTCCGCGGCTGACCATGCCGCCACGGTGGCTGCCGGGCAGTCGGTCACCGTCAGCCTGACCGGCGGGGCGACCGGCGGCCCGTTCACCGGCGCGCGGCTGCAGGAGCAGCCGGACGCCAGTCTGGGTAAGGCCTCAGTGCAGGCTTCGGGTGACGGCTATCAGCTGCTGTTCACCGCCGCTGCGCAGGCCAGCGGCACCCTCACGCTCCGCTATGTCCTGACCAGTGCGGCCGGGACCACGTCGCCTGCACTGATTACCCTGACCATTACCGCGCGCCCCGACCCGTCCAAGGATGCTGACGTCATCGGTCTGGTCAGCGCCCAGTATCGGGCTGCACAGAATTTTGCCCGCGCGCAGCTGCGTAACTTCAGCGACCGCCTGGAGCAGCTGCACCGAGGGACCGACCTGCCTTCTGACATGAGCGGCGTCCGTTTTTCCATGCCCTCCTCCGGGCGTGAGCGCGACGCCAGCCGGAATATGTGGACCCCGGCGTGGCAGCAGCAGAAGCCTGTCCTGAAGGACCCGCGAAACCCGACGGACGCTCCCGGGCTGCCCTTTTCCGCCGGACAGCAGCCGCAGCGTCTGTCGTACTGGACCGGAGGCTATGTTGATTTTGGCGGCGACAATGCGGACGGGGTGCGCTTCAGTCACACCACCGTGGGCGTAACCACCGGGGCCGACTACCGCTTTAGCGAGACCTTTACCGGCGGCGCGGGTATTGGCTTCGGCCGCGACGTCAGCGACGTTGGCGACAGCGGCACCCGGACAAACGGTCGCGCGCTCAGCGCCGCCCTCTACGGCAGCTATCATCCGGGACCCTTCTTTGTGGACGGCTTGCTGGGACAGGGCACGCTGAGCTTTGACAGCCGCCGTACGGTCACGGATTCTGACGCCGTGGCCCGCGGTTCCCGGTCAGGGCGTCAGGTCTTTACGTCGCTGACCTCGGGTTACGAATTCCGTGCGCCCGACCGCCTGCTTTCACCCTATGCCCGTCTGCAGTACACCCGCACGTCGCTGGAAGGCTTCAGCGAGTCGGGCGCCGGTGCGTTCAGCCTTGCCTACGCGTCACAGACGGCTGAGCAGGTAGTGACGGCCGCCGGCCTGCGGGGTGAGCATACCGTGCCGGCCCGCTGGGGCATCCTGCGCCTGCAGGGGCGTATTGAGTATACACAGACGCTCAGCGACGCCGGTACCGCGCGGGTCGGTTACGCGGATACCGCTAACGACACATGGCGCGTGGCGCTGACGGAGGCGAGCCGGCAGACGATGACGGTCGGCACCGGGATCGATTTTCTACTTCCGTACAACATCACGCCGGGCATAGCCTATCAGGGCACGCTGGGGCTGGACGCGCAGCGCACGCGCGAGCAGATGGTGATGATCCGGGTCAGTATTGGTTTCTGATTACAGCACTGACGGATTCAAGACCTGCCGGGCGGTACATATCTGCGCCTGGCAAAAAGGAATGGGGCTGCAGAGTGCAGTCCGGTGTCATATGCAAACCAGCAGGTTTTCTAACAGGAGTATACCATGTCAACTGATTCACCCGGGCAGGATGAGCCAAGTATCGACGAACGTGTCGGTAAAGTGATGAAAGAGCAGGAACTCATGGCCGTCACACAGGCAGAGGACGAGACCGAGCAGCAGAAGAAGAGGCAGCGCGCTGAACTGGCCGATCACCGGACAAAGCTGCTGAAGGCCGTCAAGGTTGAAGCCCCTGACCTGGCTGCGCCACTGTTTGAAAAACTCAGCGCCCTCGCGTATGAGAATCATGAGTTTGCCCCGCGTGAAGTGGTTGACCTGCTGAAAGCCCACAAGGCCCGCTTCAAGGATGAGCCGGATTTTTTTGACCTGGGCATCGCGCAGCGCGCGGATCTTCTTGACCGCGTGGGCTTTTACCGCGGCGTGGTTATCGATCATTCCCTGAGCAATCCGGTGGAGGTGGGTTTCCGGGACGTCCTGATGAAGCCGGATGATCCGCAGCCCAGCCCTGAAGAGGATAAAGAGGATATAAAGAGTAAAGAGGGTAAAGCCCCCCCAGCGCTTCAGCCCGCCCAGCTTTTTTACCGCAAACCCAATTTTTCCGGCTATTTCGAAAACAATTACACCACCTCAGAAACCGTGTTCCAGACGCAGAAAAACGGCGTGACAAACCTCACGTTTTCACTGGGCATTGCCGTGGGGGGGCTGCGTAACAGCGCCTCTCTGGGGCTGTCATACAGTAACTACAGTAAACAGGAAGAAAGTGCCGGATTCGTCGGTAAAACCGTTTTTACAACGGCTAACTTCTTCCTGCCGAAAATAGAACTTTCTTTTGATGACACAAAGGTCTGTGCGAGCAGGGCCTTTTATGAAGCATGTCAGTCTGCCACCGGCAGCTTTGACCCTGAAAAGAATGAGACGTTCGAACTCGCGTTCCACAGGCTAAAAAAGGTGCTTGACGGATTCGGCCACTTCATTCCGCTGCAGACGCTGGTCGGCGGGCGGCTTTTCGCGACTGAAAAGAAAAGGTTTGAAGGTAATGAAAAAGCCACAGACTTCACCGACCGTTTTGGCGGCAAAATTAAGGCCAGTCTCAGCACTGTTTACATAGATGGTGAGTTAAGCGGCGGTTACGAAAACAGCAAGCAGGAGGCGATGAAACAGAAAAACTCCAGCGAAACGCAGAACATGACCTTCAACGCCGTTGGCGGAGAAGGAACTGTCGTGCAGGACGCCGCCGCATGGGCCGAATCACTCTACGACTACCGTCGCTGGGCAAATGTGCAGCGCGAGAACCTCATCCCGACGCTGGATCTGCTTCCTGACGATATTTCCACGCGCTGCTGGAGTGTGCTTGAAAAGTACAGCCTCGCCCGGACGAAGCAGGCACTACTGCACGAAGACAAAGCTTACTTCCTGTTTTACGGCAAATACGGTGACAAAGTCGGCAGCAAGGCCCGTGAGGTCTATTTCAGCATCATCAACAACGCTTACGATGCGGCGGTAACGGTAAAAACCGACCCGCCCAGTCAGGGTGAAAAGGCCATTCTGACCCGCCCCGAAACCGTTTCCACGCAACTGTGGCGACTGACCGAGAACGGACAGCTTGTGCTGCGTGCCACCGGCCAGAAAACCCTGCACGGTAATAGCAGTGAAATCTTTTATGCACTGACGGCCGAGCTCCCGCCGGGGGCTGATGCCTCTCCGCAGGACGAATATCCGGTCAGCCTCAGCCAGCTCAGCAAAGACAGCACCCAGATGTGGGACTGTCCGGGGTCGGGGGAACTTATCTGTCGCGCGCTGGGCAGTGATTATGTCCTAGATGCCCTGTCAGCCAGAAGTCTGATGCTGAAAAAACGCAGCAACGCCGGGCGACTCAGCCATCTGTGGTATCTGGCCGAGTGTTCTGAAAGTGCGGAAGCATCGCTCTACAGAGCGCCTGTAGACGGTCTGAAAGAGGTATGGGTTCAGCTAGTTTCAAACACCAACGGGGGCGTACTCTCCGCCTCCCTGGAAGAAGATCCCCGCAACCGGCAGGCGGCACAGGACGTTTTTGAAGTCGCTGTTCAGCCCGACATCGGCGGACAGCACCAGTACTGGCGCAGGGATGAGTCCGGCCGCTTTATTTCTGCACTCAGCGTTAACGCCGTGAATAACGCGAATGAACTGCTCCTTTCGGTAGATGACAGGTCCGGGCGCGTTATCGCAAGTCCCTCAAGGCCTGAGCTGGCGCAGAAATGGGATGCCGGCGTGGACGGCACACTCTCACCCAGAACCGGGGCATTCAAAGATGAATTTCTGACCTGCCACGACTGGGGAAAAGGTGATGCCGGGGCGCGGGGCTGCGCACTGGAACTGAGTAAGGAAAACGCGAGCCGCCCGCAGAAATGGATCATAAAGAACACAGCCGTTCAGGCTGATGACATGAAGGATTATGAAACGGCTTCGGTGCGTGCAAAGTCGGAAGTGTGCGATATTCACCATATTGATGAAACGGAGTTGGTCATCGATGGCAGCCTGACAGGGCTGGAATTTTTTATCCAGAAGAAGTCAGATTATTCACGTGAGTATGTTCTCAGACTCAAAATTTCATGCCATGACAAAACCGGAAATACTCATGATGTCAGTCCACCGTCTGCAATAATGGAAAAGCCCCTGACCCCGCTCTATAAAGACGAGCGCAGAGTATATGTCAGCCCTTCACTGCTCTACTTACCGGCGGCAGGTTCCTACAGTATAAGGCTAGACTGCAGTAACATGACAGATTCAGTAAGGATGCTAAGGCTCATGTACCGAGCAGAAAAAAACGGTGCCTGGTGCAGTTTCCGGGAAAACATTGCGCCAAAGGGCAACTTTTTTATCCATTCTGAGCGGCTTGATGTTGCTTTATCGGCGACGGCAGTTAAAGCCACTGAAAATATTGTGGCTGTCGGACTCTGCTTTGATATCAACGGTAATAAAATAGCGCCAAAGGTATTAAGACGGATGTGAAAAATTAGTCGTGATCCCGCAGCGCAGGATGACATATCCTGCGCAGTTTATTGTATAAACGGTAAATAATGTGAAGGAGCACTTTTATACTGATTCACTGAGTTTGCGTAGTGTCCGGTTTTTTTAACCCCATCCTTTAAAATTAAAAGGAGAACACCATGAAAGGCCCTAAAGGAAAGACACCGTCAGATAAAGAAAAACAGGAAAATGATGCGGCGTTAAAAAAGGCTTTATCAGATATTCGCGCGATGCCCGCTCTTGCGTTCGATGATTACCACTCAGTTTATTTTCTGGAGAAGAATCTCACTGATTTAAAAATTCTGACGGAATCGTTCGAGCCGCGAGGGTTCTCTGAATTAATGCGGGAGCACCAGTTAAAAAAGCTACCTGACATGTCAGTTACTGCTGATAACAAGACTCTGATCGTTTGTCCATACTGCTTTAAGAATGTGACTCTGGAGTTCTGCCGTGTAGATCATGTCATACCTTGCAAAATATACTTTCGCTATCTTGGTTATCTTGCAGCAATGAAAGAAGCAGAGTCGCACTCTGCTGTAATAGGAAACCCGGAAAAATATAGCCACTACCTGGAAAAAAAAGAAGGTTATTTTACCAGAAAAAAAACCATGATTTCCGTCAGGTCAGATACGTTAGCTGGCGTTGATATACGTGAAATTAAAGCTAAGGCATATAATGATTACCAGAACTTACTCCTTTGCTGTAATAACTGTAACAGTAAGAAAAGTAATAAAATAAATATCGATAAAGCTCTTTATGCAGCAGAAAAAAATGAGGAAAAAATCGGTAATAATTTCATGGCAAAAAAAATCAGGAATATAAGAGAGATATTGAATCATATTAACAGCCTGGGAGTACAGGCTACTATGTATATTACTAAGATTCCGAGGCATCCAGGTGCAAGTCCGTTCTTACACGGTGAAATTAAACGCAATACATCCAGCGATGACACTGTTGACACCCTGGAGTTTAAGCCTGATTATCTTGACAAGGATGACTCACTCTTTAACAGCTATCCCTTAGCCAAGGATCTACTGTCCAAACGCCCCCACGGGAGGTTTGAATATTCAGAAGATCCTCTTGAAAGCAAACTCCGTAAAAATCTTAAAGTAGAAGGAAAGATAAAAGCAGGAGATGATTTTACAAAAAAAAATCAGCAGGAAGAAGATTATCAAAGGAAATTAGAAGAATTAGAATTGAGGAAGAAATTAAGAGAGCCTATTATGAAAGCGCTACTTAAAGCGTGCGAGACTTACTTTAATGATGACAGAAGTCCCTTTAGCCTGAAAGCAGTTAAGGAATATTACAGCCAGTATCATTCCGCATTGATTAAAAATCCAGATCATCATCAGCCAGAGACAGACGTTACAGATTCAACTGTGCTGGACATTGACGATCCCAAAGTTAAACAGTTTCTATTAGAAAAGCATTCCACAGTTAAAGGTAAATTAGAGTTTAAGGGGAAAGTGTGTTTTTACTGTTTTGGTGTTTACGAAAGCGGCGCAATGGAGCTCGATCATGTTAACCCGAAATCAAAGTTACATGCTGATGATAAACCAACCGGGAGTAACATTAAGAAGACAAATGAACTTAAAAATCTTGTAGCGGTCTGTAAAGGTTGTAACGCTTCAAAATCGGCGCGAATATTAATTGAAAGCGATAAGTTAGAAAAAAAAGGAGCATTCTTTTATGACAAGATAAATAAAGCAATCAACTCACAATATGTTTTTCACGCAACTGAGTCAGTAAATCCTCAAAGCAAAGAAAATTATACCTTGAAGGAGTTGTATGAATTTATAAATTTTAACTTCACGTTTACCTGAAATTTAGCCCCATGATTTAAGCCTTACCGATTTTGGCCTCAGGGTTTGCTTTATTCAAATCAACACTCACCGAACCTGGCTGGCATGATCCCATAATCTGACTGACCTGTGCAAAATAGTCCGCATCTGTATGTTGAGAATGATGCAGAGTAACGGTCAGTAGTGAGGCCGTACAGCCCACTCAGGTTTCTCTGTTTTTACCAGACCCCTGGCCCCTTTAACTCACAGATGCTCAACTCGGCCAGTCCGGGTGTGCGCTCTGCGATCCTACTGAATTTTAGACGTGCGGTGATGGATTCAGGCGCTTTAAACTCGGGTGCCCTGACGTTTTATCAACGGTGCAGGATTTTGGGTAAATAAAAAGAGCTGCCCCGAGTATTCCGGGTATGATTCATCGCTTAAGGCAGATGGAGCCAGATCTCTTGTTTAAAGGTTCGTTTTTGATTTTATTTGATAATTCTGCCTCTGGCGTCTTTTACTTTCTGTATGCAGGATTTCTGTAGTTAAGTTCGCTTAACATCATTTAACCGTAATTCACTCTCACAGGCTTTTTTTCACCTTTATTCACTGCATTCTGCTCACACCGCCTCTGTTAACTCCCGCAGATCCGGAAAAAGGGAGAACCGGATCTTTCTTCCCCGGTGGCGATTTTCTGCGCAGGTCACTATATGTAGTGGTTCAGCCAGCTGGTATGCCTACAAGATATAGTGCCCTTGCGTATTTAGCGTTCCGTGAGAGGGGACTTTGCCCCACCCCGCCGCCATGCTACGCTTCCGGTTACTGCCATATCGGGTAAAAGTCGGATCATGCCAGTAAGGGTGTCAGGTAATTTACACCGGTAAACATAACAATTGAAATTAATGAGGTGGTAACTAAACCGCCAGTGACTGTTACTTGCTGTGAATATTTTTCGGATGTGTGAATGTCACCGGCGTGACTATATCTAACGTAAATATAAGGGCGGGAACGATGGTGGAAATTATCGGCAGTGAGTTTCAGATCATGAGGACTATGGGTTATGTTTCGATGGTACACGGCAAGGCTTTTTACCGTAAAACAACAGACTCAAACGGTGACGACTACTTTCTGATCCTAAATGCAAACGGAGAAGAAGTTGCTGAATGGGATGACAGTCAAAATGAGTGGTCCCTGATACTGCTCCCGCGTCCGACAGGAAATACACTGGGTACTACTGAGATCACAGGAATAGACAGTCGGATTGAAAAACAGCAACTTCTTATGTGTCTGCGTAAGGGCTCGCTTCCGCAACTTCTTCCAGGAGCCGGCGTAAGGAAGAAGCGCAAACAATTATGAGGGCCTATTTGACGGAAACGGAGAAAAGATGATGTCGGTTGGAATTTCAGCCTGGGTGCCGGTTATTTCGGCGCTGGCCGGTATTGGCGGCGCGCTGGGCAGTCAGTGGCTTTCACATCGCTTTACCAGAGAACGGGAAAGACGGGCGTCCGATGAAAAACTGAACAGGGAGCGGTACTTTATCGCCACCGAGCTGGTCTTTCTGCTGGAGCAGTTTGCTGAAGGCTGCATTGCACCAGCCTGTGATGCAGGGACGTTTGATCACTCAGAGGGGCGGCGTAAAGGAGAAACAGATTTTCCGAAGTTTGACTATAACTTCATCACCGGCGACTGGCGGACGCTTCCTCCCCAGCTCATTTACAGGCTGCGCGAATTAATTGTGCTGCAGGAGGAAGCTCGCCGGCTGATTTTAGATTCCTTTGACATGGATGATATTCTCGATCCGGCTGAAAGTTTTGCCATCCGTCAGTATCAAGCCGCCCGACTCGGCATGAAGGCGAAGATTCAGTCACAACGACTCAGAACATTGTGCAGCATGCCATCAACCGCGCTGTTACATGGCCAGCGATCAAGCGGTGCCGTGCTGTGGAAGCTCTGGAGATTTCATCGCAGCAAGGAGGTTGGGCGGCTGATCACTGAAAAGCTTTTCCGCGAAACAATGGACGGGCGGACTGATAGCAGAGAAGGAGTTTTACCATGACCGGGCTTGTGACCTGGGGAAGCGGGCTACAGCCCACCCAACTGCCTGTGGCTATTGACTATCCTGCGGCGCTGGCGCTTCGCCAGATGGCGGCAGCGTATAATGAGTATCCTCAGTACCTGCTGGCGCCGGAAGTGAGCGCACTGTTGCATTACGTACCTGACCTGCACCGCAAGATGCTGTTCACCACGCTGTGGAACACCGGTGCGCGTATTAATGAGGGGCTGGCGCTGACAAGAGGAGATTTCATCCTTGCACCGCCCTACCCTTACGTGCAGCTGGCCACGCTGAAGCAGCGCGGTGAAAAAGCGGCCCGCGGTCCCGGCAGGGCACCGTCAGGCGTGGTCCCTCACCGGCTGGTTCCGCTGTCCGACCCGCAGTACGTTACCCAGCTGGAGATGATGGTTGCCACGCTGAAAATTCCCCTTGAGCGACGCAATCCGGATACCGGCCGGACCGAAAAGGTCAGGCTCTGGACGGTGACTGACAGAACGGTGCGCACCTGGCTGAACGAAGCTGTCACCGCTGCCGCCGGTGACGGAGTCACGTTCTCCGTGCCGGTAACGCCACACACGTTCCGGCACAGTTACGCCATGCACATGCTATATGCGGGCATTCCGCTGAAGGCGCTGCAGAGCCTTATGGGGCATAAAAGCATGAAGTCCACCGAGGTTTACACGAAAGTGTTTGCGCTGGACGTGGCGGCGAGGCACCGGGTGCAGTTCCATATGCCAGGAACCGAAGCTGTTGCGATGCTCAAAAAATAAGACCTGATTTGTTTCATATGCAACGTGCTATTTGAAAATATCTATTATTTTCAGCCTACTAACTCCATACCAACTAAATAAATCGATGCCAAAATCAAATGATTACATAATCATTTGATTACATAATTTTGTAATTACATAATCTTTTTCATTGAGTTTTAAACATACGCAAGTATAGTTACAGGATTACAGGATTACAGGATTACAGGATTACAGGATTACAGGATTACAGGATTACAGGATTGCAGGATTGCAGGATTACAGGATTGCAGGATTGCAGGATTACAGGATTGCAGGATTGCAGGATTACAGGATTACGGGCGCAATTTACTTTCTTAAGGTATACGTATGGCTAAAGTCATTTCGTTTTTGAACGGTAAGGGCGGGGTAGGTAAAACGACTACTTCGATAAATGTAGCTACAGCAATCGCAAAAAGGGGGGCCAAAGTAATAGTAGTCGATACTGATCCACAGAGTAGCATTGGAAACTGGTACAACGAGGATAAATGCCTGTTTGATGTAGCCGATGCCGGATCAGAAAAAGAAGTCTACTCGGTAAGGAAAACCTTAAAATCATATGATTATATAATCATAGATGGTGCAGCTGCGATATCTGCTATTTCAGCTGCTGCAGTCATGGTTTCAGACGTTGTTTTAATCCCTGTGACACCTTCACCGCTGGATTTTGCTGCCTGTGGCGCCATCATTGCTGTGATTGAAGCGCGGCAGGAATTGCAACCAATCAAGGCTAGATTTGTGATAACCAAAAAGGTTAATACAGCCAAAATGCTGAGCGTTCTAAAGGCATCGATTGAAGATACTGGCATTCCCGCGCTACGGACAGGCACGACTCAAAGGCAGAGTTACATCAAAACAATGATGGATGGCGGCACCGTTTTTGACACGGACGATTCTAATGCCAAAGGTGAAATCGACGTACTAACAAACGACATTCTGGAATTATGCCAATGAAAATGAAACTCGGTGCAAGCAAAAGTACAATGCACGCAGTTGACGCAATACACAAGCCGGGATTACCGACGAAAAAACTCCAGATGAACATTCCTGAAGATCTGCACAAGTCTTTTAAGCTGGCTTGTTTGAAGCAAGACAGGGACATGACAGATGTTACGATCGAGCTCATTAATGAATGGATGGCAAAACATAAATAATTCCAAGATTATGTGATTATGTGATTATGTGATTATGTGATTATGTGATTATGTGATTATGTGATTATGTGATTATGTGATTATGTGATTATGTGATTATGTGATTATGTGATTATGTGATTATGTGATTATGTGATTATGTGATTATTCGTTATTATCTGTGTTCGTGCGAGCTGATATATGAACAGATTAAAAATAATGCTTTCTGGGTTTCTGGGCTTTAAATCGATGAGTTCAATGAGCGATAAAGATAGAAAGAGCGCTGCTGAATGGGGTTTTTTGCTGAGCACGCTTTTTATAGTGCCGCTTTTCTTCATGCATGATGCCAGTGAACTGATCAAAATCGGTATGCAACTGTTGTGGGGCGCCTGCGTTTCGCGCGCTGCATTCCTGGCCAACGGCGGTTGGAAAAAGAAAAATTCCGGATGAATGAATCCTTAAAGCAGAGGAATCTATGAAAAGACAGGAACAACTGAACTGCATGCTGACGCAGATGCGTGGACACGGAATGATGCTCACAACAAGTATCCAGTCAGCCGATATGTTTAAGGGCCCCGTACGAAGGCGCCGCCCGGCCTTTGATGACTGGCTTCATCAGCTTTCGCGCAAGGACAGGGTTCCGCGCGGACGATACTTCCGCGGAAAGCGCCCGGGTAAACCTCTGATCATTGTGGATGAGTTCTGGCAGCAGTTTTCATGAGAAAGCAGGGCAACAGATTTACGTTATGTCTGCTGTACCCTGCAGCTACAGTTTACATCACGCGCGCCACAGGAATATCACTCCAGCGAGTGGTCCACGCCGGTGAGAGCATGTCCCGCTTCATTTTCCATTCCGTATTCACGCCCTGACCGGCAAACCACACACTGCCCAGCCCGGACTGATTGATCCCGTCAAGAACCTTCATCAGCTGCGCACTGTTTGCTCGTGGCTTATCTTCATCGAACAGATTCAGCTGACTTACGCCGTTAGGCGTAAAATCGTCGAGCATTATTCCGGCCTTCATGTAACGGCGTCCTTCAAGCCAGATGCGATCAAGAGATCGCATGGCAACGTCGATCACGTCACGTGTGTCCTGGGTAGGAATTGTGAGACTCTCACCGGCGCTGTTGCCATAAAATATCTCACCCTGCGCATGCGGCGAAGTGCGGATAAAGACGCTGATGCGCCGGCAGAACTGCCGTTCCTTTCTGAGCTTCTCCGCCGCCCGGGTTGCGTACTGACACAGCGCCTCCTGCATCAGCACCTTCGCCGTAATTCTCTCGCCAAAGGACCGGCTGCAGACAATCTGCTGTTTCGCAGGCACAAACTCTTCAAGGGGAATGCAGGATTCTCCGTTAAGTTCCCGGACAGTACGCTCCAGCACCACGCTGAAGTTTTTACGGATAAGGGCAGGGTGGGCGCGCGACAGCTGCAGAGCATTTTCAATACCCATCAGATTGAGTCGCTTACCGATGCGCCGGCCGACGCCCCAGATTTCTTCCACGGGCTGATTCGCCAGCAGGGTTGAGGTACGCTTATGGTTACCCGGCGTCAGCGCCAGTACACCGCGGAACTGCGGCCACTCTTTGCTGGCCCACTGAGCTGATTTGGCCAGAGTTTTTGTCGGCCCCATACCGACGCCGACAGTCAGGCCGGTCGTAGCCAGCACGTGTACGCGCAGGCGACGGCCAAAATGTTCAAAGTCTTCGCAGAAATCAATGCCGGTCAGGTCCAGGAACATCTCATCAATGGAATACTGCTCAACGCGGGGTGTTATCTCTTCCAGCGCGGTCATGACGCGCTGAGACATGCTGTGGTTTATGTGGAATGGAAAAACAATCGCAGTTAAAGATCATTCTGCTCCCTCATTTTGATTAGAGAACGCGCGCAACAGGGATATCCGACCAGCTTGTCGTCCACGCCGGGCTGAGCATCTCTCGCTTCATTTTCCACTCCATATTAATCCCTTGGCCGGCAAACCACACGTTCCCCAGCCCGGACTGATTAATGCCGTCGAGCACTTTCATCAGCTGCGCGCTGTTTTTACGCGGCTGCGCATCATCAAAGAGGCTAAGCTGGCTGACACCATTTGGCGTAAAATCATCGAGCATGATGCCCGCTTTCATGTACCGACGACCTTCCAGCCATATGCGGTCAAGTGACCGCATGGTCACTTCGATAATGTCCCGCGTATCCTGTGTGGGCAGGCTGAGCTTTTCGCCGGAGCTGTTGCCGTAAAACACCTCGTTGACTGCATGCGGTGAAGTTCGGATAAACACGCTGATACGCCTGCAGAATTGCTGTTCTTCCCTGAGCTTTTCTGCGGCGCGTGTCGCGTACTGGCATAGCGCCTGTTGCATGGCCACTTTTGACGTAATGCGCACACCAAACGACCTGGAACAGCAAATCTGCTGCTTTGCAGGAGGTAACTCTTCAATTGGGATACAGGATTCGCCGTTCAGTTCCCGAACGGTTCGCTCCAGCACAACGTTGAAGTTCTTTCGAATAAGAGCAGGGTGGGCGCGTGCTAATTGAAGGGCATTGTGGATACCCATCAGGTTCAGGCGCTTGCCGATACGGCGGCCTACACCCCAGATTTCTTCCACGGGCTGATTTTCCAGAAGGGAAGCGGTGCGCTTCGGATTACCCGGCGTGAGCGCCAGCACGCCACGAAACTGTTTCCATTCCTTACTTGCCCATTGCGCGGATTTTGCCAGCGTTTTTGTCGGCCCCATGCCGACACCAACGGTAAGTCCGGTGGTGTTCAGCACGTGAATCCTCAGGCGGCGTCCAAAATGTTCAAAGTCTTCACAGCCGTCGATACCCGTCAGGTCCAGAAACATTTCATCAATACTGTATTGCTCGACGCGTGGAGTCAGCTCTTCCAGAGCCGTCATTACTCGCTGGCTGAGGTTATGGTAAAGCCCGTAGTTCGAACTGAAAATAAAGACCTTTTCGGGATAGGGCTGGTTCTTTAGCTGAAACCAAGGCGTGCCCATTTTGATACCCAGCCCCTTCGCGCCAGCGGAGCGTGCAATAACGCAACCGTCGTTGTTGCTGAGTACCACCACAGGCTTACCACGCAGATCCGGGCGGAACAGCGCCTCGCAGCTCGCATAAAATGAATTGACGTCGGCGAGTCCGAACATAGTCATGATTACCCCCGGCGCTTGCGCGTACTATTGAAAAACAAGCTGACGACGCCGGGCAGTTGCAGGTCTTCCGGATAGATTACGGTATAGGAGGAATTCATAGGCAGCAGAGCAAGTTGAGGGTGTAGTTGCAGGCGTTTTACCGTGAAATGTCCGCCAACTTCGGCGATGACGATGTCGCCGTGCATAGCCTCCTCTGCGCGATCGACCACCATGATATCGCCGTCAAAAAGGCCAGACTCCTGCATGCTGTTGCCGCTGGCGCGCACAAAGGAAGTGGAGGCTTTCCGGCGGATACAAAGTTCGTTTAAATCCAGCTCTTTCTCGACATAGTCCTGGCCTGGGGAGGGTAAGCCGGCAGCACAGAGTTCTGCAAAAAGTGGTACCCGTGCCGGGGGCGTGAACACGGGGGGCCACAAGAATGTCAGGCCCGGTGCGTAGTTCGCTGTTTTCATAATGCATCAGTCCCTGTGTGCTTCAGCGAATGGATCAGTACTGTGAATGTGTAGCGCATAAAAATCCCCCCTGGTTGTACTGTTTATATGTACAGTATTAATGAGAGGGTGTTTTTTGGCAAGAGAAGCCAAACGGGACGCGCGTTAAAAGGGGAGTAAATCGTTAAGCAGAATTCAAAATGTTTTAAATGCCTTTGTGTCTAAACTCTTTTATAACCACTAAATCAAATTTATTCCGGCTAATAAACAAGCAATCCAGACCGCTCAGAGAACAGGTCATCAGAGTTTAATTTCTTATTCAGCTCCCTTTCAGACGTACCCTGACTTATTTGATGGTGTCAGGGATGCGGACGCATCCTGAATGAAACCCGGGAGTGGCGTAAGCTTTTTCCCTGTCACCGTAAAGCTATTGAGCGTGCCCTTCCGGGCCGACTCGTAATCCTTACGACCGGGCCGGAAAAGGGGAAGTAAACCCTGCTGTCTTCCGGCTCAGTCTGCTTTTACACGTAGCTGTTTATGATGAATGCGTTACAACTCTGATGCCGCTGCAGCATCAGACCGCCATTTTCCTGCACTCTTCAGCGCAGCGGTGGCAGGATTGTGCGCATTTCTGACAATGGTCGTGATCGTGCTTTGCACATTCATCACCGCATTTCTGACAGACTTCAGCACAGAGCCTGCACAGCTCTCCTGCAAATTCACTTCCCAGCGTCATAAACTGCGCCGCCAGACGGCAGATGCTGGCGCACTGCATATCCAGACGGATGCACTCCCGCATCATTTCAAGATTCTGCTCTTTAAGACATGACGCAGCACAATTGTCACAGGCCGCTGCGCATAAATAACAGGCTTCAATACAGCTTCGATGTTGCTCTGACATATTTCCTCCTGGCTTATTCAGATTGTTTTGCCTAAAGTTATAAGCCTGGAACAAAAGAATCATTGCCGCAAAGAAATATTTTGAATTTTCAGTCAAGCAGGGAAAGAGAAGTAAAAAGGAAAAAACAGGATAAAAAAAAGCCCGCCACAGACAGACAGGCGGGCGGGCTGATATCAGCCAAAAAAGTTTTTGTTACCGGATAAACGTGCCGGCAATAATGAGGGTAATACACAACCCCCCCGGAGCAGTGGCAAAGACGGACAGATAAGCGGGGGATCTTATCCGTCCGGGACTGCGGTATCACACGGAATTACAGGCCAGAACGGGCTGTTACTGTTCCTGCTGCATCATTTTACGGTGCATATCGATGATGCTCTGATGTGCGGCCGAGCTGGCATTGTTCATACTCTGGTGCGCCAGGATAGCCAGCTCGTGCTCATTCTTCGTGGTGACAGATTCGTTACCGGCCGGGTTGACTGACGGTGCCGGATATTCCTGTTGAGCCCACACAGAGGAAACAGAAAGCATTGCCAGGAGGGGAATAAAAACTGACTTTTTCATTGGGTTAATCCTTACGGTTAAATTAATAAGTAAACTTTTACTGACGGGCCGGAATATTCCCGGCTTCGATGAACTGCATCCTAAACGAAAAAATAAGCCATGGTCGAAAATGACAGAAATGTAATTTAAAAACAGGCGTTTCAAACATGACAGAAATGTAATCAAGTTGTTTTTTTGGCTGTGATAGTTTGCCGTTAACAAAAATAAGATTCCTGACCGGTCAGCACTGTCTGCTAGCCGGTATGGCGAAACAGCCCGGGAATGTACTGATTATGCCGGAGCTCAGTCATGCAGTTAAAAAGTTCACGACGCAATTTTATAAAAGGACTCACGGCCGCCGGAGTTGTGGGCGGTTTCGGACTGAAATCGTTTGATGCATTCTCTGCGGTAAGCCTGTCGCAGGCCCGCACGCTGTCCGGGACTGATTTTGATCTGTTCATTGCCGAAGCGCCGCTCAACATTACCGGTATAACCCGCTATGCGAAAACCATCAACGCAGGACTGCCGGGCCCACTGTTGCGCTGGAAGGAAGGCGATACCGTTACCCTGCGTGTAAAAAACCGCCTGTCGGAGCCGACGTCCATTCACTGGCATGGCATTATTCTCCCGGCAAACATGGACGGCGTACCCGGTCTCAGCTTTCATGGTATTGAGCCGGATGACACCTATGTGTATTCCTTCCGGGTCAAGCAGAACGGTACTTACTGGTATCACAGCCACTCAGGCCTGCAGGAACAGGAAGGCGTTTACGGCCCCATCATTATTGACGCCGCTGAACCTGAGCCGTTCGTCTATGACAGCGAGCATGTGGTGATGCTGACCGACTGGTCCGAAGAAAAAGCCTCCACCATTCTCGCGAAGCTGAAAAAGCAGTCTGACTATTACAACTATGGTAAGCCTACAGTCAGCGACTTCTTCCGTGATGCCCGGGAAAAAGGTCTCGGAACGACTTTTGCCGACCGCAAAATGTGGGCAGAAATGAAAATGAACCCGACGGACCTCGCGGACGTCAGCGGTGCGACTTACACCTATCTTATGAACGGCCAGGGCCCCGGAAAAAACTGGACCGGCCTGTTTCGCAAAGGCGAAAAAGTCCGCTTACGTTTCATCAACGGCTCCGCCATGACCTATTTTGATGTGCGTATTCCTGGCCTGAAAATGACCGTAGTGGCCGCTGATGGACAGTATGTTAATCCCGTACCCGTGGACGAATTCCGTATCGCGGTTGCTGAAACCTACGATGTCATCGTGGAGCCGGACCAGGATGCGTATACCATTTTTGCACAGTCCATGGACAGAAGTGGTTATGCGCGGGGCACGCTTGCTACCCGGGCAGGGCTATCCGCACCGGTTCCTTCACCGGATCCGCGCCCCTGGCTGACCATGGACGACATGGGCATGGGTGGCATGGATCATGGCGGCATGGGGGGTATGGACCACAGCCAGATGCAGGGTATGGACAGCAATGCCATGAAGACCATGGACAGCGGAGAGCTGCAGAGCATGGATGGCGCAGCCGTACAGGGCGAATCTGCGGAAAGCATGGCTGGTATGGACCACGGCAATATGGCCGGTATGGACCATGGAAGTATGGCTGGCATGGGTGATATGCAGAAGCATCCTGCGTCTGAAACCGCGAATCCGCTGGTCGATATGCAGGCCATGATGCCAGCGGCAAAACTCAACGACCCGGGTATTGGCCTGCGCAATAATGGCAGAAAAGTTCTCACCTATTCCGACCTTAAAAGCACCTTTGAAGACCCGGACGGCCGTGATCCTTCGCGCACTATCGAGCTGCACCTCACCGGTCATATGGAAAAATTCGCATGGTCATTTAACGGCATCAAGTTTTCTGACGCTGAACCGGTCACGCTGCGATACGGCGAGCGCGTGCGCATTGTGCTGGTCAACGACACCATGATGACGCACCCCATTCACCTTCACGGTATGTGGAGCGACCTTGAAGATGAAGAAGGCAACTTCCTGGTGCGTAAACATACCATTGATATGCCTCCGGGGACCCGCCGCAGTTATCGCGTAACGGCCGATGCGCTGGGCCGCTGGGCCTACCACTGCCACCTGCTTTTCCATATGGAAACCGGCATGTTCCGTGAAGTCCGGGTTGTTGAATGAGGTATTCCCGATGTCAGTTTCAAGGCGTGATGATATGAAAAAGAACTTTTCCCGTTCTGTGGCCAGCTTTCTGATTTTCTCGGCGCTGACAGGCAGCACGCTGACGTCCGCTTATGCAGCGCAGACAGATGCGGCTCATAGCATGCAGGGCCATGACATGGCCGGAATGGACCATTCTGCCATGGGGAGTATGGAGCCAGCGTCGGATATGGATGGTATGGGATCCATGCAGCCGGCGGCGTCCACTGAAAGCAGAACGCCCATTCCGCCTCTCACAGATGCCGATCGCAAGGCTGCCTTCCCCGATGTAAATGGGCACAAGGTTCATGACAGCAGCGTGAATTATTTTCTGCTTGCCGATCAGCTGGAATGGCAGAAAAACAACGATAACAGCGGCCTCAGCTGGGACGTCACTGGTTGGGCTGGCGGAGACACTGACCGCCTCTGGCTACGCAGTGAAGGGGAGACCAGCGATGGAAAAACCGAGTCGGCGGAAATCCAGGCTCTTTGGGGACACGCCATCACGCCCTGGTGGGATGTGGTTGCCGGTGCCCGTCAGGACTTTAAACCTGGTAAGCCGCAGACCTGGCTTGCCGCCGGCCTGCAGGGTATGGCGCTGTACAACTTTGAGTCCGAGCTGACCGCCTTTGCAGGTGAGCAGGGACGTACCGCACTCAGGCTGGAAGCAGATTACGATGTGCTGCTGACCAATCGCCTGATCCTGCAGCCCTCTTTTGAAGCCAACATTTATGGGAAAGACGACGAAGCGCGTGAAACAGGTAAGGGACTTTCCAGTACTGAACTGTCATTACGCCTTCGTTATGAAGTGAAACGGGAATTTGCCCCTTATGTGGGTGTTTCCTGGAGCCAGCTCTACGGTAATACCGCGGATATGGCTGCCCGCGAGGGCGAAAAAAATAATGAAGTGCTCTTTCTTCTCGGGGCACGCGTGTGGTTCTGATGCAGTTAATTCAAACAAACAAGACAGGTATTATTATGAAACGTATTTATGCTGGCTACCTCATCGCTGTTGCCGCCTCCGCTGCTGCTTTTGCCGCGCAGGCGCATCCGGAACTGGCTTCTTCTGTACCCGCAGACAAGGCGCAGGTTATCGCGCCGTCAAAAGTGGAGCTGCACTTTACCGAAAATCTGGTCACCAAGTTCTCGGGCGCACGTCTTATCATGACCGGCATGCCGGGTATGTCTGCACATTCGCCAATGCCTGTGGCGGCGAAAATCTCCGGGGGTAGCGATCCAAAAACCATGATTATCACTCCGGCAAAGCCTTTACCGGCTGGAGCCTACAAGGTGGAGTGGCGTGCGGTATCGTCTGATACGCATCCCCGTACCGGAAACTACAGTTTCAGCGTGAAATAATGCTATGAACGATCAGACTTTTATTGTCATCAGGTTTCTTCTTTATCTCGATCTTATGGTTCTTTTCGGGCTGCCTTTATTTGAGCTGTATGGTGTGAAGGGAACGTTAAAAAAATCGGTGTCTTTATTCAGCGTCTGGTCGTTCTTTTTTATCCTGATATCCGGCGGCATTATGCTGTCGCTGGCTAACATGTTGCTGGTCGCAAAAGCCATGAGCGGGGTCAGTGAACTCGGCGAGCTCACGCTGCACATTATCGAAATGGTCATTGGTGAAACTGCCGTCGGCGTCAGCTGGATGGTCAGGCTTGCCGCGCTTGTTGTCGCTTTTGTTGGTCTGGGTTTGCGGCTTAAGCATGTCAGGCTCTCCCGTTACGTGCTGGCACTGTCCGGCGGCACGGCACTGGCGACCCTGGCATGGGGCGGGCACGCCGCCATGAATGACGGGTATAAATATTACCTGCACCTGGTGAGTGATGTTGTTCATCTTTCAGCTGCCGGTGCCTGGATAGGAGCACTGGCTGCCTTTACGATCCTGCTGTGTGTAAAAAAAGCGGAAAAAGCCGGTCATGCCAGGCAGCTGGCTGATGCGCTGTCAGGATTCGCACGTGCCGGTACCATCATCGTGTTAAGTATCGTCGTCACCGCCATCATTAATTTTGTCTTCATTGTTGAGGTGCCGCTGCGTGCGCTGGCAGGCACTGACTACGGGCAGCTGCTCCTGATTAAGACCGCATTATTTTTTATGATGCTGCTGCTGGCTGCAGCAAATCGCTTCCGGCTTGCACCAAGGCTGGAAATTGCGCTCAGCCAGGGCCACTATAAGACAGGCATTGTCATGATGCGCAAAAGCATCGTTACGGAATTTACCGTTTCTGTACTGATTCTGGCCACCGTCGCCTGGCTTGGCACGCTGTCGCCTGGAACCGGTATGGAATAGTCCTAAATCGCAGCCTCCAGGATCATCACACATGACCACCATTCTGATCGTTGAGGATGAAGTGAAAACAGGAAGCTACCTGAAGCAGGGGCTACAGGAGGCAGGATATGACGTGACTCTGGTCGATGATGGCCGCCAGGGGCTCGAACATATTCTGCAGCAGCGCTATGACCTGATTATTCTGGACGTGATGCTGCCGTCTATGGACGGCTGGGATATCCTGCAGCAGATGAGAATGGCCCGTCATGAAGAACCCGTTCTGTTTCTTACGGCCAAGGATAACGTCAGCGAAAAAATTAAAGGACTCGACCTTGGTGCAGATGATTATCTGCTCAAACCCTTTGATTTTGCGGAACTGCTGGCCCGTATCCGGACCCTGCTCAGGCGGAACCGTTCGCTTACCTCCGGCACGCATGAAATTGCCGATCTGGTGATGGATATCGCCCGGCGCAGCGTAGCCCGCTCAGGCAGGAAAATTCACCTTTCATCAAAAGAGTTCGTCCTGCTTGAACTGTTGCTGCAGCGTACCGGTGAAGTCCTGCCAAGAAACCTGATCTCTTCACTGGTCTGGAATATCAATTTTGAAAGCGATACCAACGTTATCGACGTTGCCGTCAGGCGGCTTCGCAGCAAAGTAGATGATGATTTCAGTCCGAAGCTGATTCACACCGTACGGGGTATCGGCTACGTACTGGAGATACGCGAAGAGTGAAACGCAACTGGTCTCTGACCACAAGACTGAGCCTTATTTTTGCCGGCGTGATGATGTCCGTCTGGCTGCTTTCAAGCGTGCTGCTGGTCGCGGCCCTGGGGAGTTATTTCCGTAATCAGGACCAGGTCCTCCTGACCGGTAAGCTGGAGTTGGCCAGCGAACTGCTGGAAAGTGAAATTCATGCCGGCAAGCTTAATCCGGAGGCATTATCCCGCAAACTGGGCGACGCCATGGTGGGGCATAACGGGCTTTATCTGTCGGTTACAACATCAGAGGGCAACATTCTTGCCGAGTATTTATCTCCGGGGTTTCCGGTACCGGGCGAACTGTTTACAAACAAAATCCACAGTCCTGATGCGCTGCAGACAGTCGAAGAAGAAGGTTTTCGCTATAACGTTATGGTAAGAAAAATCAGCGCAGAAAAAGCCGGCAGACGGCATGATGTGCTGATAACCACTGCTTATGATACCGGCCTTCACGATGAGTTTCTCAGCCAGCTTAAAAGGTGGCTGATGTGGTTCAACGGGGCGCTGATTTTCATTTCAGTCTTTCTTGGCTGGCTTGCCACTAAAATCGGGCTGAAGCCGCTGAATGAGATTAACCGGCTGACTTCTGCCATTACTGTTAACAATCTCAGCGAACGCCTGCCTTCCCGCCACCTGCCGTCTGAGCTTCTGACCACCGTGTCGGAGTTCAATAATATGCTCGAAAGGCTGGAGAACTCATTCAGACGGCTCTCGGAGTTTTCATCCGATATCGCGCATGAACTGCGTACCCCGGTCAGCAACCTGATGATGCAGACGCAGGTTGCGCTGTCCCGTGAGCGTGATGCTGAAAGCTACCGGGAGGTTCTTTTCTCGAACCTTGAGGAACTGGGCCGGCTTGCCAGAATGAGCAGCGATATGCTTTTCCTGGCGAAATCAGAAAATGGCCTGATGACGCTGGAAAAACAGGATGTAGCACTGAGGACCGAGCTGGACGAGTTAATCGAGTTTTACGAGCCTCTTGCGGGCGAAAGCGGAAAAACCTTTCTGATTGCCGGGCAGGCAACCGTATCCGGTGACAGTCTGATGTTGCGCCGGGCATTCAGCAACCTGCTGACCAACGCCATCAAATATTCACCTGACAACGTCACCGTTCAGGTAACTATACGGGAAGAGGCCGGACAGGCATCTGTCAGCCTGTCCAATCCAACACGGGACATGACGCAGGAAAAACTTGGTCGTCTCTTCGATCGCTTTTACCGGGGTGATGCCTCAAGGAAACATACTTCAGATGGCGCCGGACTGGGGCTTTCAATTACCCGCTCCATTATCCTTGCGCACCAGGGGGAACTGAATGTTGACCAGTCTGGCAACATCATCACCTTTACGGTCATTCTGCCCGTTTCACTAGACGGGGTGACAGATCAGAGCCTCAGTGCCCATGCATAATTCATCATCCTGTAAAACGCAGCACAGGAATATTTCTGTGCTGTGCAACAGTGAAAGCCGCATTTTTCATCTGCATCAATCCTCTCTTTTCCCGTGGCGCTTTTGTCGCCTCACCTGTGGCTGACAGAAAGCCTGCCCGTTTTCCTGCCAGCCTGTCGGATTATGTCATTCGCTATTCATGGCGACTGAACACGCCTGTCTGACCTGACTTGTCAAAACGCATTACGCTGTAAGCCTCGTGTTTTCCGTCCTGCTCCATGCCCGGGCTCCCGACCGGCATGCCAGGCGTAGCCAGTCCGTAAACGTCACTCTCGACAGCCTGTGCAGCACGGACACCTTCGGCCTGCTCATTGCAGGCATATGAGATAAATCATGAAACAGACCCTTAAGATGGCCAGTATTGCTCTGGCCATGAGCTCTGCATTGTTTACAGTACAGGCCGGTGCCACAAGCCCTGAAGCGTTTACACCGGAGCAGCAGACCCGTATCGGCGAGATTGCGGCAGACTATCTGGTCGCACATCCGGACGTGCTCATTGAGGTGAGCAAAAAACTGCAGGCACGACAGCAGGCCATGCAGCAGCAGACTTACGTTCAGTCAGCACTAAAAACACACCGGCTGCTGATGCAGCTGGACGGCGTGCCGGTCAAAGGTCCGATTGACTCAAAAGTCATCGTGACAGAGTTTTTCGATTACGAATGCATCGCCTGCAGCATGATGGCGCCGGTTATGGAAAAGGTGATGGCAGCAAACGCCGGCGTTCGCTTTGTGTTCCGGGACTGGACAATATTTGCCGCCCGCTATCCTGAATCAGAGCAGGCTTCACGCCGCGGGCTGGGCGTTTACAGGAAGCAGGGGGCAGATGCGTATATGACGTTTCACAACGGCATTTACCGGACCGGTCATAATGAAGGAAAACTGACGACAGAAGACATCGAGAAAGTCGCCGCAGCGGCCGGTGCAGGTGAAGCTTCAGAGGAGGATAAAACCGTTTCTGACCATATTACGGAGAACAATGCAGCCCTGGCTGAGATGCTGGGGCTGACGGGAACACCCGGCATTATCGTGATGCCGGCTGAGAACGCCACGGCAGACAACACAACGGTTATTCCGGGTGTGGTCAGCGAACAGGTCATGCAGCAGGCTATTGCCCGCGCAGAAAAGGGATAAAACCCCGCCCGCGTTACAGAAGCCCAGGCACACTATTCCATAACGGAATGACACCTTCAGACAAAGGAAATCCCGCCGGTAGCGTGAGGCAGCATTCGCCAAGCTGTAAAAAATTTACCCCATGACGGCCACGCCGCTCAGGCTGTTCGTTCCTCGCGATGCTGCGGTACGCCTCAGCCTGACCGCCCTGCCAGTCGTATTAATAAGTCAGTCATCTGCGATCACCGTTTAGTCAGCTACTGAATATCAGGAAATAAATCCTTCTGAGAACCCTCCATGTTGCATCATCCCGCCAAAAGCATGATTTGGATTAAGTCAGACAACGGACGTGAGAACAGACAAAATGAAGTTTATCAGTGCATTTTTTTTATCCATACGATTCGTACTATGCGCAAACTGTGCTGGATTTACGCGGGTGAGATGGGTATTCTTTTCAGAATTCGCCGGGCGGCGATCCTTTTTAGATCCTTATCGAAGACTGTGGTGGTTGACGATGAGGGTTTGCAGTAAACCTGTGGCCGATCATGCGCGGCGCGGGAATGAACTAACCGGATAGGACGTATCCGCAAAAACGTCCAGGGTATGGAGTCCGCGTTTCATCGGGCTCTGAATGCAAAAACCCCCTGAATTCTGTCTCAACTTGGCGGAAGGTTCAGAAATCAGGGGGTCCAAAAGCAGGCGCAGCGCCTGTGAAGGATTATAACGCATGCTATTCATAAGACAACCCCTGTCCGCCATAAGTACGGGACAGGGTGAATGACCAGATTTTAATCGGGTTAAACCGCCCGACCTCAGAAAATGACAGACGTCGCCGCGGCGATCACGATGTCACCTGCAAATGTCCTGATCCGCAGTGGTTCGCGCCTGACGGCTATCGCCCGCTCCCGGGTGAGTTTGGCCATGCCATGCGCCGTCTGGTCGTCAAAGAAAAGGCCAGCGGTAAATGGAAGCTGCGTTTCCGGCCGTCACTCCATCCTTACTTCACCCAGTACCGTAAAGCTGCAGGTCGCGATCGTCACTTCCGGCCGGAACGGCGTGCGCTTATTGATGCAATATTCCCTCTGCTTGTTCAGCGTGCCGACATGGCCACCTGGGTTGTGACTGTTAACGTCAGCCGGCTGGCCAGTGAGCTCAGCCCGAAAGACAGTGATGGCCAGGTCATCCCTGAAACCCGGGTTGAACCCTGCCGGCTGTCGCGTCTGTTCCCGGAGCTGGCCCGGTTTGGCCTGATTGAAATGCCCGATCTGGAATGGGACCCGGTCGAACAGTACTGGATGCCCCGGCATATTATTCTTACCGAGCGTTTCTGGCAGCTGTGCGGTGTCAATATGGATAAGCTGCTGCTGCAGCGAAACCTGCGCATCGAAGCTGAAGAAGAGGGCATTCTCGAACCCGGCACGCGTGATTCCGTTCGTGCTGCCCGCCGGCGCTGGTATGAAAAAGCCCGCATAGCGACATTGCTCAGCCGGCGTGAGAAAGCAGTGCGGGAGAAGCGTCGTAATAAGCTGGGCAGACTCCCTCTCGACGAACGGCGCAGCGCGATGGCCAGCTGGCTCATCCGCTCGCGGCCGAATCACGAACTGATTAATCTCGATGCCGACAGTTTTGATCGCCTTGTGTGGCAGCATCTTAACCAGCTGGAGCTGGGACTCGGCTACGAGCCTGCGCCTCCCGACGTCGTTCACTGACGTCTCTCCGTCTGACTTTAACCGCCTTGACTGGCGGTAAAGTCGTTTGCGTCGTCTGCAGAACACCCCGGTTTTGCTCCTGCGGGCATGAACTTCCGGCACTCTGACCTGCGTGAACTCAGTACTTTTAGGTGCTGATTTTTTTTATCCACATTTACCCGCAATCGGAAAGTTAAGCTTAGCTGCAAGCGAGTCTGACGTTACCCGCAAGACATTCCTGACCTTTGGTCAGTAAAGAAATAATCAAAAAGAAAATAAGGTTTTCAGTCCGGCCATTGTGAGGATAAAGAAGGTCTTCGCTTGCAGCGGCCGCAGACGTCCGCGCCGCTCAGAATCTGAAGTAGCTCCCGCCTGCGGCGGGCATGGGGAACCCATTAGTTACAACACTCTTAATCACGATATAGGAACACACCAGAGCCGGCCTGAACCCTCCAGCCCCTCTCAACCGAAACCCGAGCCATCCTGAAACTCCGAGTGCCCCTTAACAGGCCGCCCCCGCCCCGGCCCGCAGGGCCGGAACAGGAGTGGCTGTAATGGATGGTGTAACTAATCCTCTAAGTTTTACTGTTCACAGTGAACAGTAAACCAAGACCCCGGAAATCACGCCCTGTACGTCGCTCTGCGCCGTCCAGCCCGCTCACCGGGGCTTCGGGATTAGATAGACGTTATCATCGCTTTGAGGCCGTCTGGCTTAGCAGGAAGGGGTTGGGTAGCGCCATATATCAGTCCGTAACCGGCTGCGCCGGGCGTACGGCGCCGTCTGACCACTGTACCCTGTTGTGACATGGTCTGGCGCCTCCATGCCGCTAAAGCGGCATTCAGGAACTGTCTGTGAATTACACACCAGCTTCGTTCGCTGCATGAAGGCATGAAATAACCGGACTGAATGTCCGCTATGTGCCAAAAGCTGACGTTGCTAACTTTCAAGTAGTAAGTATAAAAAAACACCTATCCCCCGAGGAGGAGGACAGGTGCGAAACGCGGTGGTAGCGTATTGTGCTGATATATAGTTTTCGACGTTGCGAGGAAGACGCCTGGCAATCCCGTCAGACATTCTTCTGTCACTGAGCGGTAGAACCGCTCACCTATGACACAACATTAACTATCTTAATTAATTAAGAATCAGTCGCAAGCGTAAGCGGTAAATTAAAACAACGACGCGAGAACGAATCGACCAAGTGGCCGATATGTACTGGGCCCATCTCAGCAGGCTTCGTCATTAGTGATTTTAAAATAGTCGCTTGTTAAGCTTTAACAAAAAACTTGGCACCCCAGACCTGCTCCCTGTTGATTCACACAGAATGCTATTAACAACGTCCGCTTCTCGCTCATAGCGGACCTTGCAGCACGTATGTCCGCTTTGTGCCAACGTTACGTAAGGAAGGAATTAAGCCATCCCGTAGGATGGCTTATGGAATACTGTTACTGAGATGACAGGCCTA
>Ga0308161_1000528_pt1 | contig 58747 bp, 53 predicted proteins | sample PhyFR2_FD_201034 | JGI IMG/M metagenome (GOLD analysis project Ga0308161, IMG submission 201034) | Phyllosphere microbial communities from UC Gill Tract Community Farm, Albany, California, United States - DLSLF.R2 | ecosystem: Host-associated > Plants > Phyllosphere > Unclassified | place: USA...
AAACTTCTGGCATACTGTGCGGACAGGCATAGAGTTGATCTCACTTAATTGGTCGCACAATCAGTAGATCATAAATCTCTATGCCTGTCCTGTTTCCCCGCCCATTACTGGGGATTCCTCAGCGCCGAAGCGGGGTCTTATAAGAAGTGAAACTGACCGATAAGCCGGGTTCTGTCGTGGACAGTCATTCATCTAGGCCAGCAATCGCTCACTGGCTCAAGCAGCCTACCCGGGTTCAGTACGGGCCGTACCAAGTGAACCCCTATTTGGCCTTGCTCCGGGTGGAGTTTACCGTGCCACGGACTGTTGCCAGCCGCGCGGTGCGCTCTTACCGCACCCTTTCACCCTTACCTGATCCCATAAATGGGCCATCGGCGGTTTGCTCTCTGTTGCACTGGTCGTAGGCTCATCACCCCCCAGGCGTTACCTGGCACCCTGCCCTATGGAGCCCGGACTTTCCTCCCCTCTGTCTGTCTCCCCCCGAAAGAGGACGGCAACAAAGCGGCGACTGTCTGGTCAGCTTCGGCGCGGATAATAGGGCATTCCGCGCGGTTTGTCACCCCTCTTGCTGATCCAGCGCATACTTATACAGCGCATTTTTCTTCACGCCGTGGATCTCAGCGGTCAGTGCCGCCGCCTTTTTCAGCGGTAATTCAGCCTGTAACAGCGCCAGCGTGCGCAGTGCTTCAGCTGGCAGAGCATCGTCGGCTGGTGCCTTAAAACCTTCGATAATTAGCACCATTTCACCCTTACGACGATTTTCATCTTCTTTCACCCAGGCCAGCAGTTCGCCGATGGGGGCACCCTGAATCGACTCCCAGGTTTTGGTGATTTCGCGCGCCAGTACCACATAGCGATCTTCACCCAGCACCGTGGCAATGTCCTGCATGCTGTCCAGCAGACGGTGGGTGGATTCGTAAAAAATCAGCGTACGCGGCTCTTGTTCCAGCGCGCGCAGCGTATCGCAGCGAGCTTTACTCTTCGCCGGGAGAAACCCTTCGTAACAGAAACGATCTGAGGGTAATCCGGCGGCGCTTAAGGCAGTAATCGCCGCACAGGCACCCGGCAGTGGCACCACCCGGATACCGGCTTCGCGGCAGCGGCGCACCAGATGATAGCCAGGATCGTTGATCAATGGCGTGCCTGCATCGGAAACTAACGCTATGCTTTGGCCTTCCTGCAGCTTCGCCAGCAGCTGTTCCGCTTTCTGTTGTTCATTATGATCATGGAGTGCGAACAGCCGCGCATTGATGGCGAAATGTTGTAGCAACAGCCCGGTATGACGTGTATCTTCCGCAGCGATCAGATCGACGCTCGTGAGCACCGTCAGGGCACGCTGGGTGATATCACCCAGATTACCAATCGGCGTAGGAACGATGTAGAGCGTGCTGGCAGAAATATCTGCCCGATCGAGTTGTTTCATTGTTTCATCCGAATTGCCGATTTAATATTGAGCATCTTGAAAAAAACATCACTGGATACAGTATGCTTCCTTCAAAAGTCGTTCGTAATAAAGCAGGACGCTTCGTGCCTGTTCTTCTGGCCGGGCTAATTTTAGCAGCTTGTACCGGTCAGGCACCGCAAACTCCAGGTGCGAATGTCCAGGGACCCGCCACCAGGACTTCCGACTATTATCTGCAGCAAGTGCAGCAAAGCTCCGATGATAACAAGGCTGACTGGCAATTACTTGCCATACGTGCATTGCTGAATGAAGGGAAGTACCCGCAGGCCAACCAGCAGTTTACTCAGCTGCCGAAAACATTGAGCGACAGCCAGCGTCAGGAAGTGCAGTTACTTAACGCGCAACTGGCGCTTTCCCGTCAGGATGTGGCCACTGCCCAGGGCACGCTTGATAAGCTTGATCCCACTTCATTGTCTTCCGATCAGCAAGCGCGTTACTGGCAGTTGCAAATTACCGCCAGGCAGGGCAAGCCGTCGCTGACGCTGTTGCGTGCTTATATCGCGCAGGAACCGCTGTTGCAGGGTGCTGACAAGCAGAAGAATATTGATGCAACCTGGCAGGCGCTGACGCAAATGACGCCGGAGCAGGCAAATAATCTGGTGATTAACGCCGATGAAAATGTTCTGCAAGGCTGGCTGGATCTGCTGAGCGTGTATACCGCCAATCGTCAGGATCCGGATATGCTGAAAGCGGGCATCACCGACTGGCAGACGCGCTATCCGCAAAATCCGGCGGCGAAAACCTTGCCGACGGCGTTAGGCCAGGTACAGAATTTCCAGCAGGCCTCAACCGGTAAAATTGCGCTGTTACTGCCGCTGAACGGCCAGGCGAAGGTGTTTGCCAGCGCCATTCAGAAAGGCTTTAACGATGCGAAAAATGGCGTGCTGAATGCGCCAGCGCAAGTCGCGATGGCTCAGCCAGCAGAAAACGCGCCAGCGACGCCTGCGGAAAGCGATGCTAATGCCGTCGTCAGCCCGTCGGCGGCTCAGGTGGGTGATGAAGCCGACTCGCAACAAGAGCAGCCTGCTGCGCCAGCCCGTTCGCCATCGGTTACCCCCGCGCCGGCCAGCAATGCCGAAGTGAAAGTCTATGATACCAGCGCACAGCCGCTGCCACAGCTGCTGGCGCAAGCGCAGCAGGATGGCGCAACGCTGGTGGTCGGCCCGCTGCTGAAAAGCAACGTTGAACAGCTGGCTGACAGCCAGACGCCACTGAACGTGCTGGCGCTGAATGAGCCTGAAAAGATCCAGAACCGTCCGAATCTTTGCTATTTTGCGCTTTCTCCTGAAGACGAAGCGCGCGATGCTGCGCATCATATCTGGGAGCAGGGCAAACGCGCGCCGCTGTTGCTGGTGCCACGCGGCTCGCTCGGCGATCGGGTCAGCAACGCCTTTGCCAGCGAATGGCAAAAACTGGGGGGCAGCACGGTGCTGAAGCAGCAGTTTGGTTCGACCGGTGAACTGAAGCAGGGCATTAACAGCGGTGCCGGTATTCGTCTGACCGGTACGCCAGTCAGCGCACCGCAACAGCAGCCGCAGGGTGTGACTATTGCCGGACTGACCATCCCTGCACCGCCAGTTGATGCGCCGGTGCAATCTTCATCCGGCAGCGTGGATGCGACTTATATCGTCTCGACGCAGGATGAGTTGCAACTGATTAAGCCGATGATTGCCATGCGCGTCAGCAGTCGTGATAACGTGGCGCTGTATGCCAGCTCTCGCAGCTTCCAGGCTGGAACCGGCCCGGATTACCGTCTGGAGATGGAAGGGCTACAGTTTAGCGATATTCCTCTGCTGACCGGTGCCAATCCTGCGCTGATGCAGCAGGCGGCACGATCATTTAATAATGACTATTCGCTGGTACGCCTTTATGCCATGGGCATTGATGCCTGGACGCTGGCGAACCACTTTAGCGAAATGCGTCAGCTGCCGGGTTTCCAGATTGATGGCAATACCGGCAAGCTGAGCGCCACTCAGGATTGCGTCATCAACAGGAAGTTGACATGGAGCCAGTATCGTCAGGGACAAATCGTTCCGGCCAACTGAGTCGCCAGCAACAAGGGGCGGGCTATGAGTTGATAGCCCGTCGCCATCTGGAACAGGCCGGACTGGTATTTGAAGCCGCGAATGTCCGCTTTCGCGGCGGAGAGCTGGACCTCATCATGCGCGACCAGCAGCGATGGGTGTTTGTTGAGGTTCGCTACCGTCGTAACGACCGTTTCGGTGGCGCAGCCGCCAGCGTGACGCGGCAGAAGCAGCAAAAGTTATTACGGGCGGCAGCCATCTGGCTGGCGATGCGCAATGCCAGCTTTGATACGTGCGACTGTCGTTTTGACGTTGTTGCCATTACCGGGAATCAGCTTGAGTGGTTACCCGATGCGTTTAATGCAGAAGATTAGAACCGGGTGAAAACCGTGCTGGAAAAAATTAAAGCTTGTTTTACAGAGAGTATTCAAACGCAGATTGCCGCGGCAGAAGCCTTGCCGGATGCCATCTCGCGTGCAGCGATGACCATGGTGCAGTCTCTGCTGAATGGCAACAAAATCCTGAGCTGTGGTAACGGAACCTCAAGCGCCAATGCTCAGCATTTTGCCGCCAGCATGATCAATCGTTTTGAGACCGAGCGCCCGAGTTTACCGGCGATCGCGCTCAGCGCTGACAATGTCCTGTTAACCGCGATTGGTAATGATCGTCTGCACGAAGAGATTTACGCCAAGCAGGTGCGCGCACTGGGTCATGCCGGTGATGTGTTGCTGGCGATTTCTACTCGGGGTAACAGCCGCGATATAGTGAAAGCCGTCGAGGCTGCGGTCACGCGAGATATGACGATTATCGCGCTTACGGGATATGACGGCGGTGAGCTCGCCGGTTTGCTGGGGCCACAGGATGTGGAGATTCGCATCCCCTCACACAGAAGCTCAAGGATACAGGAAATGCACATGTTAACCGTGAATTGCCTGTGCGATTTGATAGATAACACCTTATTTCCCCACCAGGATGTTTGAAGGAGCATACAATGAAGGCATTATCTGCATGTGCAGTTATTCTTACCGCGCTGATGCTACAGGGTTGTGCTGCAGTGGTTGTGGGTAGCGCAGCCGTCGCCACCAAAACGGCCACCGATCCCCGCACGGTCGGTACTCAGGTCGATGACGGGACGCTGGAGCTGCGCGTCAGTAACGCGCTGGCGAAAGATGAACAGATTAAAAAAGATGCACACATTGTTGCTACTGCCTACCAGGGTAAAGTTCTGCTGACCGGCCAGGCACCGAATGCGGATATTCCAGGCCGTGCGAAACAGATCGCGATGGGTGTGGATGGCGCAACGGAAGTCTATAACGAGATCCGTCAGGGGCAAAAAGTGAGCCTTGGCACCGCCTCTTCCGACACCTGGATTACCACTAAAGTTCGTTCCCAGTTACTGGGCAGCGACCAGGTGAAGTCGTCTAACGTGAAGGTGACGACCGAGAATGGCGAAGTATTCTTACTGGGTCTGGTGACCGATCAGGAAGCCAAAGCGGCGGCGGATATCGCCAGCCGGGTGAGCGGTGTAAAACACGTTACTACCGCGTTTACTATTCTGAAGTAACCGTAGTGGCGGCGTTCTCGCCGCCAGTGCCGGGGGTTTACAGCCTGCATACCCTCAGCACGGGAGGCGAAAACGCCTCCCCTGCAAAAATTATACCGGCAAATCAATCACCAGCGCCCGCAGCGGCGTTTCGGCGACCAGCTTCACCTGCTGTTCTTCTTTGATAAACGCACCATCCCCACAGACTAAAGCCTGCTGCTGCGCTGAATGCGTTTCTGCCTGCAATGAACCGTGAATCGATTGCAGATAAGCGCGTGGTCCGTGCAGTTTGGTCGACCAGCTTTCGCCGGGTTGCAGCTCAATATGATGCACCCAGACCTGCTGACGTAACTGCAAGCTGCCCTGATCGCCATCAGGTGATGCCAGCAGCGTATACGACTGACGCTGAGCGACTTTCACTCGCTGAATCAACGGGTTTTCCCGCTGCGGGCAGGCGTCCAGCCACAGTTGCAGACGCGTCAATGGCGTCTCTTTACTCAGATTGTGCTCGCTCCAGGTCACGCCCGCCTGCGTTGACAGCAACAGCGCTTCACCGGCGCGGGCGCTGGTGTGATTCCCTTCGCTGTCGCGGTATTCGGCTTCACCTTGCAGAATTAAATTGAGGATATCGACCTTCGGATAGCTGCGCGGCTGGAAGGAGGCTCCCGGCGCCAGCACTTCCTGGTTAAGCACGCGCAGGGACGCATAGCCCAGCAGTTCCGGATCAAAGTAATGGCCAAAAGAGAAGGTATAGCGCCCCTGTAACCAGCCATAATCGGCTTTGCCACAGTCGTTCGCTGCACGTGATCTAATCATAATTGTTATAACCTCTGGTATCGTCCAGCCCCAGAGTGGCGGACGCTTTAATCATTCCATGGTAAGTTTCTGGACGCAGGATTGTTAGCCAGTTAATCTGCTGGGTATATTCAAATTTCCTGACAGAGAACCGCGATGGCTAAAGATCGGGCCTTAACGTTAGAAGCTTTACGGGTGATGGATGCAATCGATCGCCGTGGCAGTTTTGCTGCCGCTGCCGATGAGCTGGGCCGCGTGCCGTCTGCGCTGAGCTACACCATGCAAAAGCTGGAAGAAGAGCTGGATGTGGTGTTATTTGACCGCTCGGGTCATCGCACGAAATTCACCAACGTTGGCCGGATGTTACTGGAACGCGGTCGGGTTCTGCTGGAAGCGGCAGATAAATTGACCACCGATGCGGAAGCGCTGGCGCGCGGCTGGGAAACCCATCTGACGATTGTGGCTGAAGCGCTGGTTCCCAGTGAGCTGCTGTTTCCACTGATCGACAGGCTGGCGGAGAAAGCCAATACCCAAATTTCACTGATGACCGAAGTGCTGGCGGGAGCCTGGGAACGGCTGGAGCAGGGCAGAGCGGATATTGTTATCGCGCCGGATATGCACTTCCGTGCTTCATCGGAGATCAATACGCGCAAGCTTTACAGTATGGTCAGCGTGTATGTTGCCAGCCCGGATCATCCGATTCACAGCGAGCCGGAGCCATTGTCTGAGGTGACGCGGGTAAAATATCGCGGTATTGCGGTGGCGGATACCGCACGGGAGCGCCCGGTATTAACCGTGCAGTTGCTGGATAAACAGCAGCGTTTAACGGTCAGTTCTATTGATGATAAACGCAAGGCGCTGCTGGCCGGTCTCGGCGTTGCCACCATGCCTTATCCGCTGGTAGAAAAGGATATCGCCGAAGGGCGCTTGCGGGTTGTCAGCCCGGAATATTCGCGTGAGGTGGATATTATTATGGCGTGGCGACGCGACAGTATGGGCGAAGCAAAAGCCTGGTGCCTGCGTGAGATTCCGCGTTTATTGGCGAAACAGCGGTAAGTACTGAGCAGCTATTGTAGGGCGGCGTTTTCGCCGCCCTTGCTGTATATGTATTTGTAAATCGAGCCATTAATTACTGTTCAGCGATTTTACGATTATTTTATAACCTAAAATGTGATATTGTTTAAATAAGGCTTCCTATTAAGTATTCTGAGCGTTTGGATGATAACCAGAAGGGATGGAACCTTTAATGGATAATGAGTTTTGTGAAGTTGATGAGTTGGGTTTTCCCCACTTTACTGCAATGGATTATCTGCGGTTTAGATATCTTCCTAATGACCGGCGTTTTGTGACAGGTGAAAGCTATCTATGGGCTTTTAAAGCAGGCTATCTTGTTTACAATAAAGGTCGCATATTGAAATATGCCAAAGAATATAATATTCCTGTTCTGCTATTGGCTGGCGTTGCCGTTTCTGAAGCTGGTGGTAAACCTGACCGACTAAAAGGGTATGGGATTTTGCAGTTGCGGCAGCTTATTGATATAAAAAATCGCAATAATTTTTTGTCTAATAATACCTCGATTGGAACAATAGCCATGCAGCTGAGAGTGGCAGCTGAAACTATGGGCATTAATCCCGCCAGTCTGACACGCACGCAACAATTTCAGTTATCTAATTGTTTACTAAATGATGATTTTAATATCAATATTGCGGCCAGACATCTGCGTGATTTAATCATTTTTGACTATCCTGATACCGATACAGCTTCGTTAACAGATGAGCAACTTATTCTTGCTGGATCACGTTATAACCGTGGAAAGGAACGTATAAAAAGTGACTTTATTGAATCTATTAGTGCGCCTCCAGGCTGCCCTACAAGGGAGTATTCTGAGTACGGAAGACGAATCCTTGAGAAAAAAGAGACGATAGAAAACATAATGAGAATTGCAGAGTGAATCTCTGGAAGGCCATATCTCTAATGGCATACGGTCTGATAAGTGCCGTAATTATTGAGATTTTTTCTTATCTTGATTATGAAGAGATGATTGGGGAGGGGGAAATAAAGAATGTCTGCGTAGTATTAGAGGCTTTGGTAATCGATGATACGCGAGATGTGATGGCACCTGTAACTTTTTTATTTGTTTTGCCACTTATCTATATGGCGACAAAAAGAAAATTTAAATCAGCCCCCATTAATATAATCACTGTACTGCTACTCACGTTCTGGTTATGGCGTTTTTTCCTCAGATATCAATTTTGTTAATCAGGCTTATGTAGGGGCGACGTTATCGCCGCCCATAACGACATCAAAGTTTAAAGATGATCCCGCCCATGCGGTTCATCCCAGTTAAACGCTGGCCCGACGGATATCACGCCGTGAGGATTGATGGTTTTATGGCTGCGATAATAGTGATGGCGGATATGCGCCAGATCGACAGTTTCAGCAATACCCGGCAGCTGATAAATCTCACGCAGGAAGCCATTTAAGTTCAGGTAATCGCCAATACGATGCTTGTCACATTTGAAATGGGTGACATACACCGGATCAAAGCGCACCAGCGTGGTCCACAGGCGCAGATCGGCCTCGGTCAGACGATCGCCGGTCAGGTAGCGATGCTGCCCCAAAATTTGTTCCAGCCGATCCAGGGAGCTGAACAAAGTGGTCACCGCTTCGTCGTAAGCTTCCTGTGAAGTGGCAAAACCGCTTTTATAGACGCCGTTGTTAACCGTGTCATAAATCCAGCCGTTCAGCTCATCAATGCTGGCACGTAATTCCTGCGGATAGAAATCTCCCGCGCGGGCACCCACGCCATCAAACGCCGAGTTGAACATGCGGATGATATCGGCAGATTCGTTGCTGACAATGGTGTTCTGCTGCTTATCCCACAGCACTGGCACCGTCACGCGCCCGGTATACTCTTTATCGGCATGCAGATAAAGCTGATAGAGAAATTCATTCTGATACAGGCTGTCACCGGTAGCCGCAGGGAAATCGTCATCAAAGGTCCAGCCGTTTTCCAGCATCAGCGGATGTACCACCGAAACCGGAATCAGATCTTCCAGCCCTTTCAGCTTGCGCATCAGTAGGGTGCGGTGTGCCCATGGACAAGCCAGCGACACATAAAGATGATAGCGATCGCGTTCGGCGCGAAAACCACCGCTGCCGGTCGGGCCAGCCTCGCCATCGGCAGTAACCCAGTTACGGAAAGCTGATTCGGAACGTTTAAAGCGTCCGCCGGTGGATTTGGTGTCATACCAGTTGTCGTGCCAGACACCGTCAATTAATTGTCCCATAAAGCCTCCAAAATGAACGAGGCGAGGATGTGGTCATCCTCGCCCTGATAGCCGTCATAAAGTAGAGTATAGACGTGCTGTTCTTACCATTTTTTATTGATTACGCGGTCGATGCTGAATGCACCCGGACCGGTAATAGCTAACAGTAAGAAGCCGCCAGCGATGGTCAGGTTTTTCATAAACATCAGCTGGTTAACGCCTTCAGCAAAGTTGCTGTGGAAAAGGAACGCCGTCAGCAGCGTAAAGCCAGCGGTGAACAGCGCGGTGGTACGGGTCAGGAAACCGAACAGAATCGCCAGACCGCCGCCAAACTCCAGCAGGATGGTCAGCGGCAGGAAGAAGCCCGGCACACCCATCGCTTCCATATACTGCTGTGTCCCTGCATATCCGGTGATTTTTCCCCAGCCCGCAGTAATGAACAGGATTGGCATCAGAATGCGTGCGATCAGTAAGCCAGTATCTTCTAATTTTTTCATCATCAACTCCAACATGTTTTTTATTATGGGCGGAACAAGTCAGCCAGCTAAGTAACAAGGCTCACGGGCAAAATGCGCTGGAGTCTTTTCGTTGGAGGAGATATTAATCGTGAACCGATAAGGTTGTAAGCGATATAAACTGTCGATGTTGTTCAATAAAATTGAAGAGTGGCGCTGTGAGGGCAATGGCGAGACGGGCGGCGAAAAGCGCCGCCCCTGGATTATCGGCTGCCGGGCAGATTCTTACGAATCAGCCGCCAGGTGCTCCAGGCCCCGAAGCCGCGCTTTGCCCAGCGCAGCAGGAAGCCTGGATTGCGTGCGGTCCAGATAGCCAGCGCGCTGCTACCAATAACCAGATAGCGGCGCATGCTGACCAGTGTCAGCCAGCCATGGTCGTAGCGAGCGGTGCCCGCCAGCCAGTCGCGGCGAGCGGCGGTCAGATCGAGGCGTTGCTGCTGGACAATGCCCAGCAGTTCGGCCTTACGCTGTTCGCGTTCGCGGCGGCTCATGCACCGTCATCCTCAAGCAGCTTGCGGTCGGTTTCCAGCTCTTTACGCGTGGCGCGCAGCAGCGTCGATTTGCGCGACTTGCTAAGCGTCCACAGGCCAAAGAACAGCGCCAGTGCAAACAATACGCCGGTGGTGATAGCAATGGCCATCAGACGATATTGCGCGTCGACCGCCCAGATGACCAGTACCATCAGGCTCATCAGCCCAAAGGCGGTGAACAGCATGGTTAAACCGACCATCAACAGCATTTGCAGCAGGTTAGCTTTCTCTTCCTCCAGCTCGACCACTGCCAGCCGTACGCGGGTTTCAACCATGCCGACCAGCGTGGTGACAATACGCTGTCCAATGTTTATGACCCCTTTGCCCGGGCCGTGGCTTTGCTGTGAGTCGGCCATCATTAACGACGCGTCAGCAGTACGCCAAGCACCACGCCTACTGCGGCACCAATGCCGACGCCATGCCATGGATTTTCACGCACATATTCATCGGCGCGTCCTGCTGCTTCACGGGTACCCTGTGCAATACGCTCGCCCGATTCGCCAAGGCGGTGACGCGACTCATCCAGCGCGGCGCGTGCCTTGTTACGCAGCTTATCCAGCTCGGTTTTCGATTTCTCGCCCGAGGTGCTCAGTACTTCTTCCAGGGTGTCGGCCAGATTTTTTAATTCCGCACGCAGATGTTCTGAGGTGGTATCTTTTGACATGAAACACTCCTTATTATCATTGGATTAAGTCAGTTACTTCGGTTAGTACGGTGCTGCTTCAACTTCTTTTAGTTCTTCACGTGCTTCAGCCAGTTTTTTCTCACGTTTGGCAATTTTGTCACTGTCGCCCTTTTCACGCGCCTCACTTAAATCGCGTTCACGTTCAGCTACTTCATGCTTATGCTTTTCAATCTTCTCCTGATGCTCGGATTTCAGGCGCGCATCGGTACAGCCGGCACGCGCTTCAGTCAATGCGCGCTCCAGTCCCGTCACCCGACGTTGATTATCGTGTTTACGCGCCATATCGATTTGATGCTGGATAGCCTGCTCTTTTTGCTGGCAGAGCGGTTCAGCTGCCTGAGCGAAGCCGGTGAGAGAGAGAAGACCTAAACAGAGAACGAAGCGAAATTTCATTTACTATTACCTTCCTTTGTTAATATGCCGAACGTTACGCAGATTTCACGGCACGAAAAATCCTGAGTCTGCTTTGAGCCAGAAGTAAAAATCGATATCTTCCTGTAAGGATAGTCAGAAATTGGTGAAAGCTCAAAGCAGAGGGAGTAAGCGGGGTCATTCTGACCGCCGACCATCATCGTCGGCGGAAGATCTCAGCCAACCGACTGAGGATTAAAGCTGATGCGGCTGAACCAGTTTTTCGTTGAGGACGCGTCCATTTGCGCGATCTCAAAGCCATAAGGCAGTATCTCCTGCAACGCCTTCTGCGCTGCCAGACTCTGTTCTTGCGAGTCAAACTTGATCACCAGTGAATCGCGGTCAGGCGTGATGCTTTTGATCTGAATCCCTTGCGCATTGAGGCGCTGCCAGACATAAAAACCATCGGGCAGCGAGATACCCTGACGCGCAGCACGGATCTGTAAAGCGGTCTCCTGGCGGTACAGTGCCGGCATGAGCACTACCGCTAATAATGCCAGCGCGCCAAGCATCAGCCACGGTAACACACGTCGTCGAGCGGTGGTCCATTTAGGTAGCACTATCATTATGAGTTTCCTTTCTCATTCCCTGGATTTCGTTTATTGCGCCATAAAACGTACAGTGAACCAAACAAGCCAAACACCAGTAAAACCAACGGTAACAGCATCAGGCAGAACATCACCTCATCTTCATATTTGCGGAAAATAGGCGTTTTACCTAACGCAAAGCCCATCACCGTCAGAATCAGTATCCAAAGCAGCGCACTCATCCAGTTAAAGAACTGGAAGCGAGCATTGTTGAGGCCGGACAGACCCGCGATGGTTGGCAGCAGAGTGCGTACAAAAGCAATAAAACGGCCGATGAGCAGTGCAGACAGGCCGTGCCGGTGAAATAAACTGTGCGCCCGCTGATGATATTGCGCTGGCAGATGTGAGAGCCATTTCTGCACCAGGACGGTATTCCCCAGCCACTTTCCTTGTATATAACCCACCCAGCTACCGAGACTGGCCGCGGTTGTCAGTATAACAATGGTCAGTGGGAGGTTCATGGTGCCTTTGGCGATCAACACGCCAACCAGAATCAGTAAGCTGTCGCCTGGCAGAAAGGCCGCGGGCAGCAGGCCGTTTTCCAGAAACAAAATCATAAACAGTATGCCGTAAATCGCCCAGACCAGCGTGGGATCGGCCAGGGTTTCATAATCTTGTTGCCACAGTGCATGCAACAACTCTTTCATAATATCCATTAAGTATTCCTGAACATCATTGTTAAACACGCTTGCCGGATGACAAGTTCAGGCGAGGGCTGGCACGGATTTTAATCGTTATGGTTGGCGCAGCCTGCAGCCGGATAGGGGACACTCTGCATGTTGTGCGTAAAAGCCGCACGTAATTTTCACCCGGTCGCAAAGGGTAAAAAAACACAGTTAACTGTAACAAAAATCACCGATTTGAGACAGGAGAAACTTGTTACAGCAAGGGTGTTTTACCGTTCAATGGCGCAAGCAGAAAGGAGCTTTACACAGGCTGACATTTATGCAAGTTTGCTTAAATTATCAGCCGCAAAGGAAAGTGACAGTTTATTTACTGATTATCCGGTTTTTCGAGCGTGATTACCGGGTTTTCGGCGAACATATAACGATCGACATTAATTTCAAAGTCATCACTGGTGGCGCGAAATAGCATCTGACGCGTGTTTTCCAGATGTTGCCACATCGCCCGTTTACTGGCTGCCGGATCCTTACGCATCAGCGCCTGAAGAATCTGGTCGTGATCGTCGCACCAGCTCTCTATCGACTTGTCATCAATATGTTCATGCAGCTTCAGCCAGTACGGATTATACAGGCGATGTAACCACATCTTTTCGACAATCGCCGCCAGCGCGCTGTTTTGCGTTGCTGCCGCAATCTGCACATGGAATTTCATATCCCATTCTGAATCGCGGAAGCGATCCTCTTTGCGCGCCTGCTCCTGAATCTCCATCAACTGAATAATGTGTTGCCGGGTCACCTGAGTGGCGGCGAACTCAGCGACATTACTTTCAATCAGCTGGCGTGCCTGTAACAACTCAAAAGGGCCGAAACTGGCAAACTCAAGCTGACTGTGGGTCGTAACGCTGTTTTTCTGCTGATTACTGACCACATGAATGCCCGATCCTTTACGGACGTCAACATAGCCTTCCACTTCCAGCATGATGATCGCTTCGCGCACCACGGTGCGGCTGACGCCCATCTCTTCGGCGATAAAACGCTCTGCGGGCAACTTATCGCCCACCTGATATTCGCCTGCTTCCAGCTGACGCTTAAGTTCAGCAGCCAGTTGTTGATAAAGACGACGGGATTCGCTCAGTTCCATGATCGAGGCTCCGGGTTAAAAGTGGGCTAATAATAGAGTTGTTATACCAGTTTCCGGGCGCTTTTGACAATGTCAGCCGTGAGTAAAAGCCCCGGCGCTTCATCCGTCCAGTATGCGCATTCTGGTATAACAGGATTATTGATTATCTGTCATACAGCTTTAAAAGTTGAGTACTATCACATAAACCTCTTTTCATGTGTGGGATACTAAAAATCGCTTTTAGTCAGAGTGTTAATCTCTGTCAGGTGTACTGAAGTGGAAAATCAGGCAAGAAACCTGCTGCAAATGTGAGCGGCATCTCAAAATTATCGCTGCATCTGCCATAATTGGTATGATAACTTTTACGCGTTCAGGCAGTGCAGCCCAACGTCGAGAGTGAGGAAGCTGGTATGTCCCGATTTATGAGCGAAGATTTTTTACTGGATAGCGAGGTTGCACGGCGGTTATTTCATGATTACGCTGCCGATCAGCCGATTTTCGATTATCACTGCCACTTACCGCCGCAGCAGATAGCCGAAAATACCCGCTTTAAAAATCTCTACGATATCTGGCTGAAGGGCGATCACTATAAATGGCGGGCGATGCGCGCCAATGGCGTGCCGGAGGCGCTCTGTACCGGTGATGCCAGCGACCGCGAGAAGTTTGATGCCTGGGCGCGTACCGTGCCGCATACCATTGGTAATCCGCTGTATCACTGGACCCATCTCGAATTACGCCGCCCGTTCGGCATTACCGATATTCTGCTGTCAGAGAAAACCGCCGATACCGTCTGGCAACAATGTAATGCGCTGCTGGCGCAGGACGCATTCAGCGCCCGCGGCATTATGACGCAGATGAAGGTGAAAATGGTCGGCACTACCGACGACCCGATTGACGACCTGCGCCATCATGCCGCGCTGGCCCGCGATACCAGTTTCACCACCAAAGTGCTGCCGTCATGGCGACCGGATAAAGCGTTTAATCTCGAAGCAGAAGGTTTTGCCGATTATTTGCAAAAGCTGTCAGCCAGTGCCGATGTGGCGATCTCGCGCTTTGACCATTTGCGTCAGGCATTAAGCCGACGCCTTGATCATTTTGCCGCGCACGGCTGTAAAGTCTCCGATCATGCGCTGGATGTGGTGCTGTTTGCCGAGGCGGATGAGGCAACGCTGGATGCGATTCTGGCGCGTCGTCTGCAAGGCGCAACGCCAACAGAAAACGAAATCGCGCAGTTTAAAACCGCCGTGCTGGTCTGGCTGGGGGCGGAATATGCCCGTCGCGGCTGGGTGCAGCAGTATCATATTGGCGCACTGCGCAATACCAACCGCCGCCAGCTGGCGCTGCTGGGGCCGGATGTCGGCTTTGACTCGATTAATGACCGTCCGCTGGCTGAGCCGCTGGCGCGTTTGCTGGATGCGCAAAACCGCGACAACGCGCTGCCGAAAACCATTCTTTACTGCGTCAATCCACGCGATAACGAAGTGATTGCCACCATGGTCGGCAATTTCCAGGGCGAAGGTCAGCCTGGAAAAATGCAGTTCGGTTCAGCCTGGTGGTTTAACGATCAGCTGGACGGCATGCAGCGTCAGATGACCCAACTGGCACAAATTGGTCTGCTGAGCCGTTTTGTGGGCATGCTGACCGACAGCCGCAGCTTCCTCTCCTACACCCGCCATGAATACTTCCGCCGCCTGCTGTGCCAGATGATTGGGCGCTGGGTGGAAAACGGTGAGGCACCCAATGATATCGAACTGCTGGGGTCGATGGTGCAGAACATCAGCTTTAACAATGCCCGGGACTACTTCGCCGTCGAACTTTAACAAGGAATCACTATGCAGCCGCTGAACCGCCGTCAATTTCCCGGCAGAGACTATCCCGATCGTATTATTCAGTTTGGTGAGGGCAATTTTCTGCGCGCCTTTATCGACTGGCAGATCGATCTGCTTAATCAACACACCGATCTGGATGCCGGTATTGTGGTGGTTCGTCCGCGTAACAGCGCCACGCAACGCAGCTTAAACGGCCAGGACGGGCTGTTTACTGCGTTGATTCGTGGTCTTAATGAGCAGGGCGAGGTGGTCAGTGAGCCGCGTCTGATTCGTTCGGTTAACCGGGAAATCCACGCTTACCGCCAGTTCGACGAATTTCTGGCGCTGGCGCGTGATGGCAATATACGCCTGGTATTCTCCAATACCACGGAAGCGGGCATTGCTTTCACCGCCAGTGACCGGCTGGAAGACGCGCCACCGGACAGCTTTCCGGCCAAGCTGACGCGTCTGTTGTATGAGCGTTTCCGCCATTTTGCCGGTGCCGCCGATAAAGGCTGGATTATTCTGCCGTGTGAACTGATTGATGATAACGGTGAAGCGTTAAAGGCGTTGGTACTGCGCTATGCGCAGCAGTGGCAATTACCCGAGGCGTTCAGCCAGTGGCTAAACCAGCACAACACCTTCTGTTCGACGCTGGTTGACCGCATTGTCACCGGCTATCCACAGGAAGATGCGGAGCAGATTTTCCAGCAGCTGGGTTATCGCGACGACTATCTGGATGCCGGTGAAGTCTATTACCAGTTCGTTATTCAGGGGCCGCACTGGCTGAATGAGGTACTGCGCCTCGAGCACTATCCGCTGAATATCCGGCTGGTTGATGACATCAAACCGTATAAAGCGCAGAAAGTGGCGATTCTCAACGGTGCGCATACCGCGCTGGTGCCGGTGGCGTTTCTGGCGGGTCTGGATACCGTCGGCGAAGCGATGAATGATGCGCAGATTGCCGCTTTTGTGGAAAGCACGCTGCGTGAGGAAATTATCCCGACGCTGAATTTGCTTGCCGCTGAACTGCACGCCTTTGGCGATGCGGTACTGAGCCGTTTCCGCAATCCGTTTATCCGCCATCAGTTACTGGCTATCGCGCTGAACGGTATGACCAAATTCCGCACCCGTATCCTGCCGCAACTGCTGGCAAGTCAGCAGCAGCAAGGCCACTGGCCGCGAAGACTCACTTTCGCGCTGGCGGCGCTGCTGGTGTTTTATCGCGGTGAGCGTGACGGCGAATCATTCCCGCTACAGGACGATGCGCACTGGCTGACGCGCTTTTCCACGCTATGGGCGCAGCTCGGGTGCGGTGAAATCACGCCGCAACAGCTGGTCGAAACAGTACTGGCGGATAACGACCACTGGCAACGCGATCTGACCCAACTGCCGGGTCTGGTGGCGGCGGTGACGGAATCGCTGCAAATGATTGTCGACCACGGTATGCGTGCGGCACTGGAACAACTGGGGTAATAGCGCGATGCAAAACATCATCAAAATCGATCCACGTGACAATGTCGCTGTAGCGTTGAGTGATTTAAACGAAGGGGAAAACCTGTCGCTGGAACAGCTACAGATAACGCTGGCTCAGCCGGTGGCGCGTGGCCATAAATTTGCTCTACAGCCGATTGAGCAGGGGGCGCTGGTCATGAAATATGGCCTGCCAATTGGTCATGCGACCCAACCCATCGCGGCGGGCGAGGTGATTCATTCGCAAAACGCGCGCACTAATCTCAGCGATCTGGATGAGTATCAGTATCAGCCTGAATTCCTCACGCTACCGCCGCAGGCGGGCGATCGTGAGGTGCAGATTTACCGGCGTGCCAGCGGTGAAGTCGGTATCCGTAATGAACTGTGGATTCTGCCCACCGTCGGCTGCGTCAACGGGATAGCGCGCCAGATTCAGTCGCGTTTTTTACGCGAAACGGCGGATGCGCCAGATATTGACGGCGTGCACTTGTTCAGCCATCCGTTTGGCTGTTCGCAGCTGGGTGAGGATCACGAAAACACCCGTACTATGCTGCAAAATATGGTGCGTCATCCTAATGCTGGCGCGGTGCTGGTGATTGGTCTTGGCTGCGAGAATAATCAGGTGGATGTGTTTCGCGAAACGCTGGGCGAATTTTCCAGTGAACGCGTCACCTTTATGGTCTGCCAGCAGCAGGATGATGAAGTTGAAGCGGGGGTAGAGCGGCTGCATCAGTTGTATCAGGTGATACGTGGCGACCAGCGTCAGCCGGGCAAGCTTAGCGAGCTGAAATTCGGTCTCGAATGCGGTGGCTCCGACGGTTTATCCGGCATTACCGCCAATCCGTTACTCGGACGCTTTTCGGATCAGATGATTGCCAACGGCGGCACCACGGTGCTGACGGAAGTGCCGGAAATGTTTGGTGCCGAGCGTATCCTGATGAGCCGCTGCCGTGACGAAGCGACGTTTGAGAAAACCGTCAGCATGATCAACGACTTTAAGCAGTATTTTATTGCTCATCAGCAACCGATTTATGAAAACCCTTCGCCAGGCAATAAAGCGGGCGGTATCACCACGCTGGAAGAGAAATCGCTGGGATGCACGCAAAAAGCGGGTCAGAGCCAGGTGGTGGATGTGCTGAAATATGGCGAACGACTGAAGGTACATGGCCTGAATTTACTCAGTGCGCCGGGTAACGATGCGGTCGCCACCAGCGCGCTGGCGGGTGCGGGCTGCCATATGGTGCTGTTCAGCACCGGTCGGGGAACGCCTTACGGTGGATTTGTGCCGACGGTGAAAATCGCCACCAACAGTGAGCTGGCCAGTAAAAAGCCACACTGGATCGATTTCGATGCCGGTAAGCTGATTTATGGCACCAGTATGGAACAGCTGTTAAGCGAATTTGTTGATCAGATTGTCGGTATCGCTAATGGCAAGTTGACCAATAATGAGCGTAATGATTTTCGCGAACTGGCGTTATTTAAAAGCGGGGTAACGCTCTGAATTCCGTACGGGCGGCGAGAACGCCGCCCGTTGTGGTTAAGCTTGCTGTGAAATACGTTGCTCTTCTGCCTGACAAACGGCAGCCGTAAACAGAATATCGGTGGAAGAATTCAGTGCGGTTTCCGCTGAATCCTGCAACACGCCAATGATAAAGCCCACCGCAACCACCTGCATTGCTACTTCGTTCGGAATACCAAACATATTGCAGGCCACCGGAATCAGCAGCAGGGAGCCACCGGCCACGCCGGATGCGCCACAGGCACACAGCGACGCCACCAGGCTTAACAGAATCGCCGTCGGAACATCAATGCTGATACCCAGCGTATGCACCGCCGCCAGCGTCAACACGGTAATGGTAATTGAAGCCCCCGCCATACTAATGGTGGCACCCAGCGGAATCGACACCGAATAGGTATCTTCATCAAGCTTCAGTCGTTTCGCCAGCGCCATATTCACCGGAATGTTGGCGGCTGAACTGCGGGTAAAGAAGGCCGTCACGCCGCTCTCACGCAGACAGGTAAACACCAGTGGGTAAGGGTTGCGACGGATTTTCCAGTAAACCAGAATCGGGTTAAACACCAGCGCCATTAACAACATGCAGCCAATCAGCAGCGCCAGCAGATGCGCATAGCTCCACAGCACTTCAAAGCCGGTTGAGGCCAGAATTGACGCCACCAGACCAAAAATACCGATTGGCGCGCAGCGGATAACCAGACGCACCATCCAGGTTACGGCTTCAGACGCATCGTTAAGCAGAGTTTTGGTGGTGTCACTGCTGTGGCGGAAGGCGAGGCCCAGACCAATTCCCCAAACCAGAATACCGATGTAGTTGGCGTGCATCAGCGCGTCAATTGGGTTGGAAACCATACTCATCAGCAAACCGCGCAGCACTTCAATAATGCCTGATGGCGGCGTGATATCGATATTGGAGGAGCTGAGGGTCAGCGTTTGTGGATAAAGATGACTGACTACCACCGCCACCATCGCAGCAAACACCGTGCTCAGCAGATACAGCAGTACTATCGGGCGAATATTGGTTTTCTGACCCTGCTTATGGCTGGCAATGGCCGAGATTACCAGCACCAGAACCAGCAGTGGCGCCACCGCTTTTAAGGCGCTGACAAACAGCGAACCCAGCAAGCCCACTGCCAGCGCGCTGTCTTTTGAGAACCAGGCCAGAGCAATACCGGCGACCAGACCCAACATAATCTGTTTCACCAGACTGCCGCCGAAAAGCCGGCATAACAGCCCGGAAGGCTTATTTTCCATCGTCATTTTCTAAACCGTTAATAGTTATAAGATCACTTATCCGGCATCCCTGATTGTTACTCCAGATGAAGCGTTTGCCAGGGCAGTATAAGGAAAAGAAATGGCAGGAAAAGGGGAAATCTCTACAATTTGTCCATGATCGACTTTTACAACTTACCTTGAAGAGGAATGCGAGCGAGATAACAAAGGGAGAATTGACTCTCTTGCAGAACAATAAAATGTCGCTAACGTCTGATGCCAGTATTTCCAAAGGGGCGGCGTTCTCGCCGCCCGTCCTGATGGCATGTCGGGTGCAGGTCTTTGAAACGGGCGGCGAAAACGCCGCCACTACGTTTAACGTTATTGGCGTTTTTTCAGGTCGTTTTTATGGTTAACCCAGGCATTGATCAGCAGCGTCAGCGCCAGAATACCGCCCACCACGCTCAGGGAGATTGAGACCGGGATATGCCAGAAATCGACAATCAGCATTTTCACGCCAATAAACACCAGCACAATCGCCAGACCATATTTCAGCATTGAGAAGCGCTCTGCCACATTTGCCAGCAGGAAGTACATCGCGCGCAGGCCGAGAATAGCAAACAGGTTGGACGTCAGCACGATAAAGGGATCGGTGGTGACAGCGAAAATCGCCGGGATACTGTCGACGGCAAAAATCACATCACTCAGCTCGACCATAATCAGTACCAGCAGCAGCGGGGTGGCAAATAACACGCCATTTTTGCGGGTAAAGAACTTCTCGCCTTCAAGGTTATCAGTCATACGCAGATGACTGCGCAGCCAGCGCACGACCGGCTTATCGCCGACAGCACTGGCGTCATCATCTTTCGCCATTGCCATTTTGATCCCGGTAAACAGCAGGAAAGCACCGAAGATATACAGAATCCAGCTAAATTGCGTCACCAGCCAGCTGCCCGCAAATATCATAATGGTGCGCAGCACAATCGCACCCAGCACACCGTAAATTAACACCCGGCGTTGCAGTGCCGCCGGTATGGCGAAATAGCTGAACAGCATCAGCCAGACAAAGACGTTATCAACCGCGAGGGCTTTTTCCAGCACATAACCGGTCAGGAAGGCCAGCGTTTGAGTATCAGCCGCTTCACGGCCAAGCGTACCGTTGAGGTACCACCAGAAAGCCGCACTGAACAGCAACGAGACGGAGACCCAAACCAGCGACCAGATAGCGGCTTGTTTAAGTGACATGGTGTGAGAGCCGCGACGCCCCTGCAACAGCAGGTCAATCGCCAGCATGATAATGACCACGACAGCGAAGCTGCCCCAGAGTAGCGGTGTGCCTACAGTGTTCATAAACGTATCCTGTAAAAAACAAAACGGCTGACATCGGAAGACGTCAGCCGCACTGTTTACGTGCAAACAAAACCTCGCCTCCCGGCAAGGTCTCACTTACAACGCAGGATAAAGTGCTATCCGGGTTGCCCAGTAACCGGGCTAAAATCGGCAATCTGCTGAGTCGCGGATGCGGCGATTTATCATGGCCGTAATGACGATTAACTGGCTAAGAAGTTACTCCCCTTTGCTGAAGCGTAAGATACGTTCAGCGATAAAACGGGTCAACGAATCGGTGTAATATTTAGAAATATTTACACAGCCGATGGATCGTGACTGTCTGCCGGGAAGATCACGCCGGTCTGACGCCGAATTTCCGTCAGCAGGCTGGCGGTAATCCGTGATGTTGTCAGTCCGGCATGATTCACTTCATTATTTTCAACCAGGCGGGCGAAGTGTTCCGCTTCATACAGCATAGTATTAATGTGCTGCTGCTGGCTAAGTTGTTGCGTCTGACCGCCACGCGGCGTCAGCGTAATGCGTTCGCAATGGGAGAGTTGTTCAATCACCAGCGAGCCATCTTCGCCCTGAATCTCACTTGGGATCAGTGAGTTACTCACTTTAGAATGCAGTATGGTGACGTCAAAATCGCCATAGCTCATCACCACGGAGCCATGCGCGTCGACGCCGCTTTCCAGCAGCGAAGCCTGTGCGACCACGCTGACCGGTTCGCCCCACAGGCTGACCGCGCTGGCAAGACTGTAGTAACCGATATCCATAATCGAGCCGTTAGACCAGGCCGGATTGAAGGTGTTGGGGTTTTCACCGTCGAGATAGCGTTGATAGCGTGATGAATACTGGCAGTAGTTAAACAGCGCTTTACGCAATTTGCCCACTTGTGGCAGTGACTGCCGCAGCAGGTGGAAGTTTGGCAGACTGGCGGTTTTAAATGCCTCGAACAGCACGACCTGATTGTCGCGGGCGCTGGCGATCATCTGCTCAACTTCCTGTAAGTTGGAAGCCAGCGGTTTTTCGCAAATCACATGTTTTTTATGGCGCAAGAACAGTTGGGCCTGCTCGCAGTGCAGGGCGTTGGGGCTGGCAATATACACCGCATCAATGGCATCGGATTGCGCCAGTTCTTCCAGCGAGACGAACAGATGTTTAACCGGATAATCGTGGCTGAAGGCCTGTGCCTGTTCCAGCGTACGGGAATAGATGGCGCTAAGTTTGTATTTACCGGTTTCATGGGCGGCATCGACAAACTGGCGAGTGATCCAGTTAGTTCCAACAACAGCGAGGCGAATCATCTTCTTCTGGCTCCACGATCCTGTGAGTGAAACAGCAGATTATCACAGCCTGAAGTGAGGGCAACGAAGATCCCCGATGGCAATTTCAACCTGAGATCTCGCTTCCAGTATGATAATTTTCAGGCTTCCCGTTGCAGGTGCGGGCTTAATAAAAAGGATCAGCAGTGAGTAGCACAGGTGGCGGAAATAAACATGCGTTGAACTGGACCAGTATTCTGGTGGCAATCCCGGTCGGGTTCGCCGCTTCACTGGTGACTTTAGGATTTCGACTGCTGATCGAATTGATTAACCAGCTACTGTTTAACAGCCAGCAGGATATCACCCAGGCGATGACGGTGTATCCGTGGTTTTTCTGGCCGTTAATTGTGGGGGCTGGCGGCGTGATCGCCGGTTTCTTCCTGAAATATGCCACGTCGATTGAGCAGAAAGAGACGGTTAAAACCGACTATCTTGAGGTGATCAACGCCCGGCTGGATGCGGTGCCGACTAAAACGTCGCTGTTTCGCGCCTTATCATCGATTGCCAGTATTGGCAGCGGGGCCTCAATTGGTAAAGAGGGGCCGATGGTTCAGCTATCGGCGCTGTGCGGCAGTATGATGGGGCGCTACTGCTTTAAATCGCTGGCGCTGAAAAACAGTGATGTAGTGGCGATGGCCGCCGCCGCCGGACTCTCTTCGGTCTATCACGCGCCGCTGGCCTCGGCGATCTTTGTGGCGGAAATCGCCTTCGGTATTTCGGCGTTACAGCGGTTGATTCCGTTGATTATCGCCTCGGCGGTGGCTGTGCTGACCATGTGGTCGCTGGGCTATCGTTCTGCCATCTATCCTTTCGCCGATATCCAGTTCCAGCTGACGCCGGCCACAGTCGCGCTGACGGTGATCGTCGGTCTGGCGGCGGGACTGGCAGGCTGGCTGATGATCTCGCTGATCGGTAAAAGCAAAGCACTGTTTTCCCGGGTCAAAAGCCTGCCGCTACGGCTGGGTATCGGCGGTTTTGCTGTTGGCGTGCTGGCGATTGCCTCCAGCGATATTCTCGGCAACGGCTACGAGGTGATTGTTGAGGTAATGGCGGGCAGCCTGGCATTGCAGGCGCTGCTGGTATTGCTGGTGCTGAAAATGGTGGCCACTGCGCTGTCGGTCGGCTCCAGCGCGGTCGGCGGGCTGTTTACGCCATCATTACTGATTGGCGCATTACTGGGCGTCGCCATCGCCACCGTCGCCATTGCCGCAGGGCTACCGGCAGGCAATGTGCTGCTGTACGCAGCGATTGGGATGGCGGCGGTGCTGGCGTCCGTCAGCCAGGCGCCGCTGATGGCCATTATTATGGTGCTGGAGATGACGCTAAACAGCAGCCTGCTGTTTCCGCTGATGATCGCCTCAGTGCTGGCCTCAATGACGGTTTATCGTCTGCAATCCGCCAGTACCTATCCGGTGGTCAGCCAGCATTTCAGTCGTTCTGATGCCTGGTTCGACTTTGATAACAGCATTATCTCGCAGTTTATCGTTCCCGGTGCCGCACTGTTGCCGGAAGAGTCGGTGAGGAAAGCGCTGGCGGTCAGCTCGCTGAAGCGTGAGCGCTTTGTTTATATTGTGAATCAGTACGGTCAGTTTCTCGGTGTGGTGTCGATTCACGATATCTCGCGCAAGATACTGGATGGCGAAATCACCCTTGATTCGCCGGTCAGCGTGGTGACGGACGGCGATTTTCCGTTTATCTGTGCCAATCAGACTATCCGCGAAGGCTGGGAAGCCTTTGCACAGGTTACGCTGGAACGCCTGCCGGTGCTGAATAATCCACTGGAAAGAAAATTTCTCGGTGCGCTGACAAAAACCAGTCTGATTCAGAAAGCGAAGGACTTTATTTAAGCGGGCGCAGCTAATCTGCGCCCACATCCCCGATTAGGCCGCGTTACCGCGCAGCGCTTGCTCGGTCAGCCATAAGCGGGTATCAAACTCGTACTGATGGTAGTTCGGTTCCATATGGCAGCAGAGCTGGTAAAAGGCTTTGCTGTGATCTTTCTCTTTAATATGTGCCAGCTCGTGCACCACGATCATCCGCAGAAAGGCTTCGGGCGCACTTTTAAAGATGGTCGCCACGCGGATTTCCGCTTTGGCTTTCAGTTTGCCGCCCTGCACGCGGGAAACCGCCGTATGCAAACCCAGCGCATGTTTCATCACTTTGATTTTACTGTCATAGGCCACTTTATTCAGCGGTGCGGCGTTGCGCAGATAACTGTTTTTCAGATCCAGCGCGTACTCATATAGCGCTTTGTCGCTGGTAATATTGTGGCTGTCCGGATAGCGTTTCTGCAATACTTCCGCTAAACGTTGCTGTTCAATCAGGCTGCGCACCTGGCTGAGTAGTGATTCAGGGTATCCCTGTAAATAGATTAACGATGACATCAGGACTCCTGGATCAATAGAAAGTGATCCCTTGTGGGTATATACTGCGCCCCCCTTCAGGGGTTTGAATGCGCAAATATTATCATGCCGGAGATCCAATGAGCCAACTCGAACTGAGCAACCGCACGCTGACGCTGCATCGCTTCCCGCAAATGGATGACGAGAGTCCGCTGCAGGCCTGGGATGCCGCAGATGAATATTTGCTGCAGCAGCCCTTACCGACAGACGGTAGCGGCCCAATCCTGATCTTTAACGACAGCTTCGGCGCGCTGGCCTGCGCTTTGAGCGAGCATCAGGTTTACAGCGTGGGTGACTCGCTGATGAGTCAGCTGGCGACGCGTAATAATTTACGTCACAACGGGCTGGATGAAGATAACGTCACTTTTGTTGATAGCCTGTCGGCACTGCCTACTGCGCCTTCCTGCGTACTGATTAAAATCCCGAAAACGCTGGCTCTGCTTGAGCATCAGCTGCGCGCACTGCGCCAGGTGGTCACGCCAGACACGCTGATTATTGCCGGTGCCAAAGCGAAAGATATTCATAATTCGACGCTGCAACTGTTTGAACGTGTGCTGGGTAACAGTAAAACCTCACTGGCGTGGAAAAAAGCGCGGCTGGTTTACAGCACCTTCAGCAATCCAGTGCTGAAAGAGAGTGAGGTTATTAACGTCTGGCCGCTGGATGGCACGTCGTATCAGATTCATAACCACGCCAATGTGTTTTCGCGCAACGGCCTGGATATTGGCGCACGCTTCTTTATGGAGTATCTGCCGGAAAATATCGAAGGTGAGATTGTCGATCTTGGCTGTGGCAACGGGGTAATTGGTCTGCTGGCGCTGGAGCAAAATCCACAGGCAGACGTGCATTTTGTTGACGAGTCGTCGATGGCGGTGGCCTCAAGTCGCCTGAATGTGGAGACTAACCGGCCGGACGATCTCAGCCGCAGCCACTTCGCGGTGAATAACTCGCTGAGCGGTTTCCCGTCCGATCGCCTGCATGCGGTACTCTGCAACCCGCCATTCCATCAGCAAAGTGCGATTCACGATCATATCGCCTGGCAGATGCTGAATGATGCGCGTCGCTGCCTGCAATACGGCGGTGAGTTGCGTATCGTTGGCAACCGTCATCTCGGTTATTACCAGAAGATGAAGAAGCTGTTTGGTAACTGCACCACCGTGGCATCCAATCAGAAATTTGTGATTTTGCGCTCGGTGAAATTGCGTTAAATTATTGAAAGGGCGGCGAAAATGCCGCCCCTACATTTCTAACGCTAATCGCGTTCCCTGTGCAATCGCCCGCCGCGCATCCAGTTCCATTGCCACATCGGCACCACCAATAATATGTATCTGAATCCCCATTGCGCTTAACGGTGCGGCCAGCTCGCGTCTGGACTCTTGTCCGGCACAAATCACTACATTATCCACCGCCAGGATTTGCGGCTGACCGTCGCGCAGAATATGTAATCCGTTATCGTCGATGCGCTGATACTGCACGTCGCCCCACATTTTGACGCCATGCGCTTGCAGGCTGGCGCGGTGAATCCAGCCGGTGGTTTTCCCCAGCGTTGCGCCGGGTTTGCCCGCTTTACGTTGCAACAGATAAATCTCGCGCGGACTGGCGGGTAGCTGCCCGCCTTCAGGCTTCAGCCCACCCGGATGTTGCAGCGAACGATCAATGCCCCACTGGCGGCAGAAAGCCTCTGGATCAAGGCTGACAGGATGACCGCTGTTGCAGAGGTATTCAGCAGTATCAAAACCAATGCCGCCCGCGCCGATAATCGCCACGCGTTTTCCCACCGGTTTTTTATCGCGAATCACCTCAAGGTAACTCAGTACGCTGGGATGATCGATTCCCTCAATCGCTGGCGTGCGCGGCACAATGCCGGTGGCGAGAATCACTTCGTCAAACGCCGCCAGCTCGCTGCTGTCTGCCCTCTGATTTAGCCGCAGCGTGACGCCGTTCAGCGCCAGTTGCCGCCGATAGTAGCGCAGCGTTTCATTGAACTCTTCTTTGCCGGGGATCTGGCGTGCAATATTAAATTGTCCGCCGATATCACTGGCGGCATCAAATAGCGTGACCTGATGGCCGCGTGCGGCGGCATTCACGGCAAACGCCAGTCCGGCCGGGCCTGCACCCACTACTGCCAGCTTTTTCGGCCGCTCAGCCGCCGTCACCGGCATCAGCGTTTCATGGCAGGCGCGCGGATTCACCAGGCAAGAAGTGACTTTTCCGGCAAAAATCTGATCGAGACAGGCCTGATTGCAACCGATACAGGTGTTGATCTCATCCGCACGGTTCTGCTGCGCTTTCAGCACAAATTCCGCGTCGGCCAGAAACGGGCGCGCCATGGAAATCATATCTGCGCAGCCCTCATCCAGCAGGGTTTGCGCCACATCAGGATGATTGATGCGGTTAGTGGTAATTAGCGGCAAAGTGACATGCTGTTTCAGTGTTTGGGTAACCCAGCCAAAGGCGGCACGCGGCACCGAGGTGGCAATGGTCGGCACCCGGGCTTCATGCCAGCCAATGCCGGTATTAATCAGCGTGGCACCCGCTTGCTCGATGGCTTTTGCCAGCTGAATGGTCTGATCAAGAGTATTGCCATCCTCCACCAGGTCGAGCATCGACAAACGCCAGATTATAATAAATTCGTCACCCACTGCGGCACGGACCGCACGCAAAATCTCAAGGGCAAAGCGCATCCTGCGCTCGAAATCGCCGCCCCAGGGGTCGTCGCGCTGGTTAGTGCGGGCGACCAGAAACTGGTTAATCAGATAACCTTCCGAACCCATAATCTCGACGCCATCATAACCGGCCTGCTGCGCTAAGCGGGCGCAGCGCGCAAAATCAGCGATAATGCGCAGGATCTCCTGATGACTTAGCATCTGCGGCTTAAACGGGTTGATCGGGGCCTGTAACGGGGAAGGAGCCACCAACGCGGGTTGATAGCTGTAGCGCCCGGCATGCAGGATCTGTAAGGCAATTTTGCCACCAGCCTGATGGACCGCCTCAGTGACCGGACGATGATGCGCCAGTTGCTGCTCGTCATTCAGCACCGATCCGCCAGCCACCACCACGCCTTCAGGCGAAGGCGCAATACCACCGGTGACAATCAGCGCCACGCCAGCCCGTGCGCGTTCCGCGTAAAACGCCGCCAGCCGCGCGGCACCGTCAGGATGTTCTTCCAGCCCGGTGTGCATGGAACCCATCAGTACGCGGTTTTTTAGCTGGGTAAAACCGAGATCGAGGGGTGAGAAAAGCGAAGGCGCTGATTGCATACGGGTGTCCACCAGGAATGTTGCCAGAATGTTATGTGGTCGGATGAGTTGAATGTAGCTTCTGACGGCTGAAAAGCGCAACTGTCGCGCATCAGGGTGTGAGGTGCTTCAAAGAAACGCGCACTTTTTATGGGGATCTGCATCGCGCTTTAGGTCGCGCAAAGCCAAACCTGGTTCACGTTATGCGTAACATCAATTTCGTAACAGCGTTTAAAGTGATCTGCTTCACAGTTTTGTCGGGTCGAAAACTATCTGATGTGCCTCAAAGAGTGATTTCCAGAGGTAACGATGAATACAACAACGCAGTCCTGCGTGATAAACGGCAAACAGCAGGTTGAAGTTATCAGCCAGCAAGTCAGTTATCAGGGCGAAGGTACGCTGGTACGCATTACCCGTGGCGGTATTTGCGGTTCCGACCTTCATTACTACCAGCATGGAAAAGTCGGCAGCTACGAAATCAAAATGCCAATGATTCTCGGCCATGAAGTGATTGGCGTGGTGGTGAAAAGTGACGATCCGGCATTGAAAGAGCAGCAAAAAGTGGCGATCAACCCGTCAAAGCCCTGTGGCAGTTGTAAATATTGCCTGAACGAGGAAGAGAACCAGTGCGTCAGCATGCGCTTCTTCGGCAGCGCGATGTATTTTCCGCATGTCGACGGCGGCTTTACTCAATACAAAGTGGTCGACACTGCCCAGTGCGTGCCTTTTCCCGCTGACGCTGATGAAACGGTCATGGTGTTCGCCGAACCGCTGGCGGTCTGTATTCATGCTGCCAGTCAGGCGGGCGAACTGAGTGGCAAGAAGGTGTTTATCTCCGGCGTTGGCCCAATTGGTTGCCTGATTGCCGCTGCGGCCAAAGCTAAAGGCGCGAGCGAAATCGTCTGTGCTGATGTCAGTGAGCGTTCGCTGAAAATGGCGGAAAAGATGGGGGCGACGCGGGTGATGGATGCCGCCAGCGGTGATTTTACCGCTTACCTGGCAGAAAAAGGCTATTTCGATGTGTCGTTTGAAGCGTCCGGACACCCTTCCTCAATACAACGCTGTCTCGACGTCACCCGTGCTAAAGGCACGCTGGTACAGGTTGGTATGGGCGGCGCAGTGCCAAATTTCCCGATTATGACCTTGATCGCTAAAGAGATAAAACTGGTGGGTTCGTTCCGCTTTACCCACGAATTTACTACCGCCGTTGAGTGGTTAGCCACTGGCACCGTCGATCCGCTGCCGCTGTTCAGTGGCGAATATCGCTGGGAAGAGATCGATGCCGCATTACAGTTTGCCGGTGATAAACAACAAGCGGCAAAAGTTCAGCTGACTTTCTGATTGGGGAATATGATGAGCACTCTTTTTTCTCTGCATAACAAACGCGTACTGATTACCGGCTCTGGTCGTGGCATTGGTTTTTTACTGGCAAAAGGGCTGGCGGAAGCGGGCGCAGAAGTGATTATTAACGCCACCACCGAGGCTGGCGCGCAGCATGCCGCTGCTCAGCTGAACGAGCTGGGACATAAAGCCCACGCGATGGCGTTCGATGTCACGCAGTCGGCGGCGGTGAATGCGGCGATTGAACAGATCGAAAGCCAGATTGGCGCGATTGATGTGCTGGTTAATAACGCCGGAATTCAGCGCCGACGCCCGTTTCTTGAGTTCCCGGAGCAGGACTGGAACGAAGTGATTGCAGTTAACCAGACGGCGGTGTTCCTTGTTTCACAGGCGGTGGCACGCAAGATGGTCAGCCGTCAGCGCGGCAAAATTATCAATATTGGCTCGATGCAGAGCGAACTGGGTCGCGACACTATTACGCCGTATGCCGCCTCAAAAGGTGCTGTAACCATGTTAACGCGCGGCATGTGCGTCGAGCTGGCGCGTCATAATATCCAGGTTAACGGCATTGCGCCCGGCTACTTTAAAACCGAAATGACCCAGGCGCTGGCAGATGACGAAGCTTTTACCGGCTGGCTGACCAAACGTACTCCGGCGGCGCGCTGGGGCAATCCGGAAGAGCTAATTGGTGCTGCGGTGTTTTTATCCACTAAAGCCTCTGATTTTGTGAACGGCCACCTGCTTTTCGTTGATGGTGGTATGCGGGTTGCGGTTTAAACAACTAAACCTGTAGTGACCTGTACCCCTTGAAGGAAACTTTCTATGCCGATAACCATAATAGCGGCAGGCGTGATTCTGCTTTTGGTGTTGATGATTGTTTTTAAGGTAAACGGTTTTATTGCACTGGTTTTTGTGGCGGCGGTGGTGGCGATCGCCGAAGGTATGACGCCGCTGGAAGCGGTGGCGTCAATCCAGAAAGGCATTGGCGGCACGCTGGGCAGTCTGGCGTTGATCCTTGGTTTCGGCGCCATGCTGGGCAGACTGGTATCCGATACTGGTGCCGCCCAGCGCGTTGCTACCACGCTGATCGCCGCTTTTGGTAAACAGCGCCTGCAGTGGGCGCTGATGATTACCGGTCTGATTGTCGGGCTGGCGATGTTCTATGAAGTGGGCTTTGTGCTGTTGCTGCCGCTGGTGTTTACCGTGGTGGCGGCGGCACAGATGCCGCTGCTGTATGTTGGCGTGCCGATGGTGGCCGCGCTGTCGGTTACGCACTGTTTCCTGCCGCCGCATCCGGGGCCAACGGCGATCGCCACCATCTTTGGGGCGAACCTCGGCACGACGCTGCTGTACGGCATGATGATTACCATTCCCACAGTGATCGTTGCCGGGCCGATCTTCTCGACATTCCTGAAGAGTTTTGAAAGAACGCCACCGGAAGGGCTGTTTAATCCAAAAATCTTTGAAGATCATGAAATGCCGGGCTTCTGGACCAGTATTTTTGCCGCAGTGATCCCGGTGATTCTGATGGCGGTGGCGGCGGTATTTGAGCTGACCATGCCGAAAGAGAACCCGGTGCGCCAGTTCTTTGAGTTTATTGGTAATCCGGCGGTGGCGCTGTTTATCGCGGTGGTGATTGCGGTGTTTACCCTTGGCTTACGCAATGGCCGTAAGATGGAAGAGGTGATGGACATGTGCGGCGACTCGATTGCTGCCATCGCCATGATTGTGTTTATTATCGCCGGTGGCGGCGCCTTTAAACAGGTGCTGGTGGACAGCGGTGTGGGCGACTATATCGCTGATATGATGAGAGACTCTTCGTTGTCGCCACTGCTGATGTGCTGGACGGTCGCGGCCATGCTGCGCATTGCCCTCGGTTCGGCGACGGTTGCCGCGATTACCACTGCCGGTATTGTCACGCCAATTATTGCCGTCACCCATGCAGACCCGGCACTGATGGTGCTGGCGGTCGGTTCCGGTAGCGTTATTGCGTCACACGTTAACGATCCGGGTTTCTGGCTGTTTAAGGGTTACTTTAATCTGACGGTGGTGGAAACGCTGAAGACCTGGACGGTGATGGAAACGCTGATCTCGATCCTGGGTTTAGCTGGCGTACTGATTTTGAATACGATCATTCATTAATGGATTGTCCGGGCGGATTGTTCCCCGCCCGGCTGTTTGTCAAGATTAAGGCTGATCGCCCTGTGCGAAACGGGCAGGTGACGGTAGTTGCGCATCGCTGCGCAGCTTCGACACCTCTTTCGCGGTAACCGTTGCGGCGGCGGGATTACCAAACTGCTTGCTGACGTAGTTAGTCAGATCGGCAACCTGTTGGTCACTCAGCTCAGCGGCAAACGCGGGCATCAGAATTTCACCCTGCGTCATATGACGGCGCACGCCATTCAGTATCACCGACTGCACATTACGACTGTCGGCGGCACCGGTACTGGTGTGGTTGAACAGTGACGGATAAGCATGGAAACCCTCACCTTTACCGCCTCCGTCAGCGCCGTGACAGCTGGCGCAGTTACCGACAAACAACACCGCTCCGGCATTGTCAGCCCGCTGCTGCGCAGTTGCGCCACGAAGTAACACCGCATCCTGCGTCGGTTTGCCCCAGGCTTCACGCGGCTGAGTCTGCTGCTTATCCGCCATCGGTTTCACCGTGCGCAGATAGGTGGCGATATCATGCAGATCGCTGTCCGGCAGATATTGCAGGCTGTGTTCAATCGCTTCGGCCATCGGGCCGGAAGCGCTGGCACGTCCGGCCACATTCCCGGTTTTCAGGTAATCGACCAGCTCCTGTTCTGACCAGCTGCCGATACCGGCATCGCGATCCGGGGTGATATTGAAGGCGATCCAGCCGCCAAGATCGCCACCGGCCAGCGGCTTATCATTGTCCATCCCCATCGTCAGGTTGCGTGGCGTGTGACAGGTGCCGCAGTGCTCAAGGGCTTCAACCAGATAGCGGCCATTATTCCACTGCGCGCTTTGCGCCGGATCGGCTTGCAGCTCGCCTTCATTAAAGTTGAACAACTTCCAGAAATGCATGCCCCAGCGCTGATTAAACGGGAACGGCAGATCGGTTTTCGGTGAGGCTTCATGAACGCCCGGCAGCGACATTAAGTACGCTTTAATCGCCAGCACATCGTCGCGTTTCATTTTGGTAAATGAGTCGTAAGGCATCGCCGGATAAAGTTGCTGCCCGTCTTTACCGACGCCATCGCGCACCGCGGCGACAAACTCGTCATCACTCCAGTTACCAATACCGTACTGCTTATCCGAAGAGATATTGGTGCCAAAGATCTGACCAAACGGCGTGCTGACGGCAAATCCGCCGCCAAACAGCGGGCCATTGGTCGAAGTATGACAGGCGGTACAGTCGGCCGCGCGCGCAAGGTATTCACCGCGCTTAATCTGATCGGCGTTGGCAATCGCCTGGTCGGCCAGCGCAGCGGCACTTTGCGTCAGTGCCAGCGCCATCACTACCGTGTTTAACAGTCGTTTCATGCTGTTCTCCCTTACAAGCTTTTCAGCACGCTGTCGGCCATCCGCAGCGCCAGAGCGGTGCCGGTCAGCGTCGAGTTCACGGTGGAAGCGGATGGCATAATGCCGGTGCCGGCGATAAACAGATTCTCGTGGTCATGAGTACGACAGTTGCCGTCGACCACCGAGTCGCGTGGATCGCTGCCCATAATCATGGTGCCGGTAATATGCTGGTTGTTGTCATACACGCCGCGCTGGCTGTAAACCGCTTCGCTGCCGCCCATCTGTTTAACGATGCGCTGGAAATCGAGCATTGACTGGTCATAACCACGATGCACGTATTCCGGGAATTTGTACCAGACTTCCAGTTTCGGAATGCCCCAGGCATCTTTCTCCGTTTTGCTGAGTGTCACGCGGTTTTCCGGTTCTGGCAGCATCTCCAGCAGGCATTTCAGCAGTACGTAACGCTCTGACTGATAAGCCAGTTTTTCGTTAAGCGCCTTGCCGTAATAACCCTGGCGAATCAGGCGTTCGGTGAGATAACGCACCGGCGAAGTGTTGGCGAGGTCGATACGCAGCGCCGAACGCTCACCACGGAAGTCTCCGTCGCGCAGGTTGTTAATACTGCCCGGACGCATCGGCCCACGGCCAAACCACACCGGTTCATCGGCGTAAAACTCGACGGAAGAACCCGGATGATCCATCAGGTTGCGACCGACCATACCGGAGCTGTTGGCAATCCCGTTCGGGAAGCGATCGCTGGTGGAGAGCAGCAAGATTTTCGGACTTTCAATGCCGTTAGCGGTCAGTACAAATTGCTTGCCGGTCACACGGTGGCTGACTTTGTTGCGGTCGAGATAGTGCACCGCCTGAATGGTGCCGCGATCGTCGGCTTCAATGCGATACACCACCGCATTGGCGACAATTTTGACGCCGGCATCCAGTGCCTTACGCGCGGAAATACCGCCGTGATATTGCGCATCAATCGGGCATACCGGCATACAGTTATTGTTGCCGCAGCAGGCCGGACGACCGTCATAAGGAATACTGTTACGCGCCTGCGGACCAATGCCAACGTCGTAGCCAAGACCGGCCACACGCTGCTTAATCCGTTCAAAACCATACGGCAGCGGAATGCCCGGAATCGGATACGGGCGTGAGCGCGGTGACTGCAAATCGTCATCACCCGAGACGCCCATCTGGTACTCCGCATCGCAGTAATACGGTTCCAGCTCGGCGTAGGAGATCGGCCAGTCGCGGCCAATGCCGTACAGTGAGCGAATCTTCATATCGTTGGGTAGCAGGCGGAAAGCCTGACCGGCCCAGTGCCAGGTGGTGCCGCCAATACCGCGAAGATACTGGGCGCGATAGGCATCCGGGCCTTTCTGGATCAGATAGTTATTATCTTTCGGCACAAATTTTGGCTGGGGTGCCCACGGCTCGGGCGGGTAGGGTTCAGTAAAGTCGCCTTTAAACGGTGAGTTGCGGAAATACTCCACCGCCTCATCGCGTTTGATTTCCGGCCCGGACTCCAGCATCAGCACTGACGCTCCGGCTTTTGCCATTTTCAGCGCGGCCAGCGAACCGGCAATACCGGCACCAATCACTACCACATCAGCATGTAAAGCTTCAGACATTTTTTCCTGTCTCCTTATGTGGCGGTTGTGTCCAGAAATTGGGTTCGCCAGGGGCATAACTTGGCGGCGTCAGCGAATCACGCAGCAGGGCGTAGCTGACGATATTTTCAAAGGCGATACATTCGGGTTTGCTCTGACCGACGACGCCGAGATACCAGCCGGAGACCAGCGCCTGATACAGTTCGCGCAGCGGCTCAGGCTGGCTGGCGAGTAGCGACAGCAGTGCCGCGCCATTACTGTCTTGCTGCTGATTAAGCAGCGCGGCCAGCTGGTCAATCTGCTGATCCAGCTGTGGAAATTGCTGATACAACCAGCTGTATAAACGCTGTGACAGCAGGGCATCGGGCTGCTCAATACCGGTCAGTTGCGTGGAGAGGGTAAGAAAATGTTTGGGCATATTGACGGCAGAGGCCAGCGGTGGCGCAGCAAAAGCTGAGCTGAGCGGCAGCAGATTATGCAGAACGCCAGCCACCAAAAGGCCCGCCGTCCCGGTTAATAACCGGCGGCGTGTAAGGGTAACCATGGAACTTCCTGTTTGTGAGTGGTGTTATTATTTCAGTGACTGAGCCGCAGCTTCTGACGACTGATTATCCAGTTCCTGTTTTGGTGTACTGACGCCGACGGCGCCGACCACTTCACCATTGAGGGTTAACGGGAAACCGCCACCGAGCGCGACCGCGTGCGGTATTGCCAGGACGGTGGTTTCGCCATTTTGCAAACGTTGCATAAATTTCAGCGAGGGCGCGCGGTAAAGCGCAGAGGTACGGGCTTTGCCAATTGAAGCATCCACACAGCCGAGCGGCGCGCCGTCAAACCGCTGAAATGCCATCAGCGTGCCGCTGGCATCCACTACCGCGACGCAGCCAACGCTTTTCTGCGTGCTAAGGCTGTTTTTGACGCTGGCAATCACCTGATTAGCCTGAGTATTATTGAGTTGAGCGGCACTGGCAGAGCCAGCGCTTAGCGCCAGCAGCGCAGCGGCAAGAGTGACGGGTAATTTCATGGTGTTGTTTTCCAGTAACAATAAAATCTTGATCTGTAGTGAGGGCTAACTTTTAATTAGCCCGCTATCTATTTATGCGCGTTACGCTACGACGTTATCAAAATGTTAACAATGTGATATAAATAAAACTCATACCTTTATTCATGCTTGTCATGGCTTTGCATAAATCTTATCCAGAGTCTGTTGCCAGACGAATGGCGTAAGCTCGGCATACTGCATATCGCGCTGTGCCAGTGCATCCACCAGCCCCTGCTGTGTCGCCACGGTCGCCTGGCTCATGGCGGCAGGGACATCGACGTCATTCAGGGTTTTCACCACTTCCTGCATCTCTTCGGCGCGGCGTTTACCGTGCTCGGCTACCCGACTGATCAGATAGTGTGGGAAAGCGTCATCCCAGCCGAGTGAAGGGAAACTGGCGTGCAGCGAATCCAGCACCGCCTGTTCCACGCCATACTGACGTGCTGCGCTCAGACATTCGGTGGTCAGCGCCTCCAGCCCTTTAATCATCACGCTGCGGCACATTTTGATGGCGGAAGCCTCACCGACCTCGGTGCTGCGAAAGCGCGCATTAAATCCCAGCGCATTCAGTTGTTCAGTACAGCGTTCGGCAGTCGCTCCGCCGAGCAGCAGCGGTGTTGACAGCCGTTTTGGCGGCACCGGCGCCATTACTGCAACATCAATATAGTGAGCGCCAACGCTTTCAATGATTTCTGCCGCCGCCCGTTTGGTATTGGGCGCGACGGAATTGAGGTCGAGAAAGGTTTGCCGGGATTGCAGCAGTGGGGCGGCTTGCTGCGCCAGCGTCAGTGCATTGGCGGCGGTAACGGCAGAAAACACCAGTGATGCATCGGTCAGGGCATCAGCCAGTGACGTGGCGGCGCGCACGCCAGTCTGCTGCGCTTTATCGTGCAGCGCCTGACGGGAGTCCGTTAATAGTTTGCTGTCCCAGACGGTAACGCGATGTGCTGACGCCAGTTCCTGCGCCAGAATGCTGCCCGCTTCGCCGAAGCCGACAATAGCAATGTTAGTCATCCTTTTTCTCCTGATTTCGCGGCAGATACCGGCCAGATGTCGCCCGGTATCTGCACATTTCCGTCAAATAGTGCGCGTGCGCTGCGCAACAATCCGCAGCCGACAATCTGCTTTTGTTTATCCAGCGTCAGTAACACGCTGAATTCACCGCTGGGGTGTTCAACGCTAAGACGCTGTTGCTGACCAGAAGCGGTGCGTGCCAGTCCTTGCGTGATGCTGCCGGCAATCAGGCAGGCGCTGGCGACGCTGACTGCGCCCAGCACGCCAATTGAGGCGTGGCAACGATGGGGAATAAAAGTGCGGCTGGTGATCGCGCCACCGTCACGCGGCTCGGCGACCAGCGTCATTTTCGGCACCGTGCGCTGGCTGACATCGCCCAGATTCATCTTCGGCCCGGCCTGCAAGCGGATAGATTCCAGCCGCTGTTTCAGTTCGCTGTCGTTATCCAGCTGTTCACGGCTCTCAAAGCCGGTGCGGCCAACATCCGCCGCGCGCAGTAACACTACCGGCATACCATTATCGATACAGGTCACGGCAACCCCATCAAAACGATCCTGCGGGTGACCAGTCGGCAGCAGCGCGCCGCAGCTCGATCCGGCAATGTCCTGAAAATTCAGTACGATCTGTGCCGCGCTGCCGGGAACGCCGTCGATCTGTAAATCACCGTCATAAGCGATCTCGCCATCAGGCGTCGGGATCTGCGCTTCGGCGATCTGCCCGGTGTTCTGCATAAAGATGCGCACCGACGTGCTGCCTCGCCGGGCGGCAACCAGCCCGCGCTCGATGGCAAAAGGGCCGACTGCAGCCAGCACATTGCCGCAGTTCTGGCCATAATCGACCCGCGCCTGATCGACATTGACCTGAGCGAACAGGTAATCGACATCCGCATCTTCACGCTCTGACGCCTGCACGATCGCCACTTTGCTGGTCAGCGGATCGGCACCGCCAATACCGTCGATCTGGCGTGGATCGGGCGATCCCATTACCGCCAGCAGCACCCGATCGCGAAGCGCCGGATCGTCCGGCAGATCGCTGGCAACAAAGCAGGCGGCTTTCGAGGTGCCGCCGCGCATCAACAGGCAGGGAATTCGGCGCTGGCGCATATCAATCCTCCAGCTGTTCAAGGCTGTCGAGATAGCGCAACCCTTTTTCGGCCAGTCGTGGACGCATATTGTAGATATCCAGCCCCAGTTCACCGCGCGCCATCCGGGCGCGTTTGCTCTCTTCCGCATCGGCACGTTGACGGCTGGCAGCCACCACCTGACTGGCTTTCTCACGCGCTACAATCACCACGCCGTCATCGTCAGCCACCACCACATCGCCGGGCCAGACCAACTGACCAGCGCATACCAGCGGCACGTTGACTGAGCCGATGGTCTCTTTAACCGTGCCCTGCGCGTAGACCGCACGTGACCAGACGGCAAAGCCCATTTCACGCAGGGTACGGCTGTCACGAATGCCGAGATCGCCGACTAAGCCGCGCACGCCACGCGACTGCAATGACGTCGCCAGCAGGTCGCCAAAGAAACCGTCAATACACGGGGAAGTGGGTGCGACCACCAGGATATCGCCCGGCTGGCACTGTTCAACCGCGACATGAAACATCCAGTTATCGCCGGGTGCCACCAGTACCGTCACTGCGCTACCGGCGATAGCGCAATCGCGCTGAATCGGACGAATGGCCGCATCCAGCAGCCCGTGGCGACCCTGAGCTTCATGCACCGTTGCCACGCCGAATTCCGCCAGCGCATCGACATCCTGCGCTGCGGCACGCTTGATATTGCGTACCACGACGCCTTTTTTGCCGATCATGCTCATGCCAGATCTCCCGTTACGCGTGGGAAGATGCTCTGATAACCTTCGGCGAAAACAATATTGCGGGTGCTGGTGATGCCGACATTGCGCTTGGCCTGCACGCCGCGCTGCTGCGCCACGCGGGTGTAGTATTCCCACAGATGTTCCTGACCGGCCATGCACTGAATCGCCTGATATTTTTTGTCCCACACGTCGGTGATATCCAGCAGCACATCTGGCTTCCAGTTGCACTGTTCCGGCTGATGCGGCTCAAAGCAGTAAACCGGTGGCGCACCAATAATCGGTTCACCCGGACGATAACCTTCGGCCTGCGCGATAATGCGTGCTTCCTGCGCCAGATTGGTCGCCATTGGGTGATCGTAGTTGTAGGGATCCTGTAGCGAGTGGGTCAGCACAAAGTGTGGCTGTACGCGGCGATAGACATCGGCAAGGCGGAACAGGGTCTGTTTATCGGCGCGTAGCGGATAGTCGCCGAGGTCGAAAAATTCAATGCTGGCACCGAGGATATCGGCAGCGGCATGGGCTTCCTCACGACGCGAGGCTTTTACCTGCTCTTCGGTCATGCTGCTGCCTTTGCGCCACAGCTTTGCTGACTCGCCGCGTTCGCCGAAAGAGAGGCAGACAACATGTACGTCATAGCCCAGAGCGCTATGTAACGCAATCGCGCCGCCTGCCCGCCAGACGAAGTCAGCTGAGTGGGCGCTGACAACCAGTGCGGTTTTTTTTGTAGTGTGCTCAGTCATAATCGGATTCCTTCGCTGTTTTTTTTCCATGCTGTCACTCTGGCTGGCAAGGGGATAATTCATTTGATTGCAGCAGGTATGCGTTTTATTTATATTCCCCGTTCGGCAGGACAGGATTCAGGAGCGATAAATATGCAGGAAAACACTACCCATGAACTGGTAAACCTGATGCAAATCAGGGCGTTCAGTCAGGTTGTCGCGCAGGGGAGTGTGTCGCGTGCGGCCGATGAATTATTTCGTACTCAGTCGGCAATTACGCGTTCAATTCGTGATCTGGAGCTCACTTTAGCCGTGCCGCTTTTTGAGCGGCATGCTGGTGGCATGTTGCTGACCGACTTCGGCAAATGCGTATTGCCGCGTGCCCATCGTGCGATTGCGGAACTGCATCAAATCCCGACATTGCTGGCGAAACTGATGGGGAAAAGCAGTTCCAGTCGGCTGGATACCGAACCGCTGTATCTGTTTAACGTTCGTCGCCTGCAAATCTTTGTCATGCTGTGCCAGACGCACCATATGCAGACGGTGGCCACGCTACTGGGACTGAGCCAGCCTGCGGTCAGTGCGGCGCTGAAAGTGCTGGAGCATGGCGCAGGAATGGCGCTGCTGGAGCGTACACCGCACGGCATGATGCCGTCGCTGGCCGGGCAGGAGATTGAAGCCAATATTCGGCGTGCGCTGAATGAATTACGTCATATTCCGGCGGATATTGCCGCGCGTCGTGGCGTGCTGGAAGGCACGGTGCGGGTCGGCGCACTGCCGCTCGGGCGTACCCGACTGCTGCCGCAGGCGATTATTGCGCTGACGTCGCGCTACCCTGGCGTTAAAGTCGTGACCAATGAAAGTGCCTTTGGTGCACTGGCCAGCGAGATGCGCGCGGGTGATATCGATTTTATTTTTGGTGCACTGCGCGGCAGTGACTATGCGGCGGATGCTACCAGCGAAACGCTGTTTGCTGAGGATATGGTGATCCTCGCGCGTCACGATCATCCGCTGGCGCAGCGCAAAGTGGAAAATCAGGATTTACGCAGTGCGCGCTGGGTATTGCCGCGCTCGGCAACACCGGGACGTCGTCTGCTGGATAACTGTTTTCTGGCGATGGGCATCCCGGCGCCGGATCCGGTGGTGGAAACCGGCGATCTGGCGTTGTTACGCGGCTTGCTGTTGAACTCCGATATGCTGGCGGCGGTGTCGGCGCATCAGCTGGAGTATGAGATAGCTTCCGGTCAGCTGGTGGCGTTATCGGTGACACTGCCGGATACCGGCAGGGCGATAGGGCTGACTTTTCGCGCCGGATGCCTGCACTCTCCGGCGGCCGAAGCGTTGATCGGTTGTTTACGTGAGGTGGCGGGCGTAAATTAAACACCTCACCTACAAGTAACTGATATTAATGAAATAATGTAGGGGAGCCGTTTTCGGCTCCCGTTTTGATGGCATTCAGGGTGCAAACCTTCGGCACGGGCGGCGAGAACGCCTCCCCAACGTAAGCTGTTGAATCCCTGAGATTATCGCGCCGCTTCCATCAACGCATACTGATAACCGCGAATGCCGTAACCACAAATCACCCCTTTCGCCACATCGGACAAAAATGAGTGATGGCGGAACGGTTCGCGTTTATGCACATTGGTGATATGCACTTCATACAGCGGCAGCGCGACGGCAGTAACCGCATCGCGGATGGCGACCGAGGTATGGGTCCAGGCGGCGGGATTAATCACCAGCGCATGACCATCAAGACGTGACTGCTGAATCCAGTCGATCATCTCGCCTTCATGATTAGTCTGGCGAAATTCAATCGCCACATCCAGCTGCGCGGCGGTCGTGCGGCACAGCTCCTCGATGGTTGCCAGCGTATCTGAGCCGTAGGTCTCCGGCTCGCGGGTGCCCAGTAAATTAAGATTCGGTCCGTTCAGGACATAAATAGTTTTCATCTTTTCTCCTCAGAGTCCAAAGCCAAACAGGCGCTGCGGCGTATGCCATAAAATCTGACGGCGCGTTTGCTCATCGGGGAATAACGTCTCCAGCAGCAGCAGTTGCGTGCCCATATCCATTCGCTCACTGGCGCGCAGGAACGGCCAGTCAGAACCCCACATGCAGTTTTCTGCGCCAAACGCGTATAACAGCGCGTGCAGGTAAGGGTGACCATCGCGATAAGGCCATGCCTCGCGGGAAAACTTCGCCAGTCCGGAAAGTTTCACCGCACTGCGGCCATTGTCTGCCAGCGACAGTAACGCCTGGAAAGCCGGTTGCTGTACGCCAGCAGTGACATCAGGCCGCCCGGAATGGTCGATTAACAAGCGTGCACGGCTGCGTTGCAGCAGCGGCATTAATGCCAGCAGCTGATCGTCCTGCACCTGAACCTGAGCATACATATCCAGCTCGGCCAGTCGCGCCATCAGTCCGTCATGTTGCAAAAACGGCTCAACGCCAAGCATCGCCACATTCATGGCGATACCGACTACACCCTGGGCTTTCAATGTCGCCAGTCGGTCACTGTCGATATCGAATGGGGTAACCGCAATCCCTTTAAATTTACCACTTCCCTGTTTCAGCGTTGCCAGCAGGCAGCGGTTGTCAGTGTTGTACGCCGATGTCGGGCCGACGATCAGTGAATGCTGAATGTTATAGGCTTCCATTACCGCCTGGTAATAAGCTGGCGTGGCCAGTTCATGCCCGTCCGGATGGTATCCGCTCTCCGTCGCGTAGGGAAAATTCGCCGGATCGAAAACATGATGATGGCAGTCGATAATGGGTTGTAATGAAATAGACATCAGGCTGATTTCCCTGCCACTGAATAAAGTACCTGCTGATTACGTGTTTTCTGGAACTCTTCCAGCGAGACGCCGCGCATCGCCGAATAGATATGTAGATTGGACACGCCAACCACCGCGCCCAGTTTCTCCAGTAAGAAGAAGCTGACGCCATAATGAATCATGCCGCGCCAGTCGAGGTTGTCCAGCAACTGTTGTTCTTCGGCGGTCAGCCCGGCTTCAGCATACAACGCTTTCGGTTCGTTGCGGAACCGCTCACGCCATGCCGGCTGGATCATCCGGTGCAGAAAACGGTTAATGCGGATGGCTTTAAGGCTACGTGCATGGGTAAACGGATAGGTACCAGGTAATTTTTCCACGCCATCAAGCTGGGCATTGATTTTATCGCGCTGGCGCTGGTGGACATCGACCGGGGCTTCACGCGCCTGGTTTTCCAGAATCAGCGTGGCGATGCCGGTCATCGATGGCAGATAGTAAGCTTCATGCAGCTTTTCAACATTCGCCGAAAGCGCGCCGCGCATCACTAACCACATAATGATCTCTGCGCCTTCCAGCCCGCCAAGGGTGGCGTATTCTGCCAGCGTCATCTCGGTCAGACGCTCCGGGTCATTGACCAGCATATCGATAAATTGCGCATCCCATTCCGGGTTGTTAAAGCCACAGCGCTCGCCGTGTACCTGATGCGAAACGCCGCCGGTAGCAATCACCGCTACCTTGAGATCTTCCGGAAAACTTTCTACCGCACGACGCAGTGCCTGGCCGAGTTTAAAACAGCGGCGTGCGCTGGGGATCGGGAACTGCAATACGCCAACCTGTAACGGCACTACGGTCGTTGGCCAGCCATCCTGACACGGCATCAGCGCTGATAAGGGAGAAAACAGGCCGTGATCCAGCGGCTTGTCCTGGAAGAACGACATATCAAATTCGTCCGCCATCAGGCTGGCACCTATATGATGGGACAGTGCCGCATGGCCTTTAATTGGCGGTAAATCGCGTGGACCGCCGCCTTCATCGGCAACGGCATACTGATCGTCAATCCCCAGCACAAACGCTGAGTAGTGATCAAAGAAAAACGACGTGACATGATCGTTAAACACATACAGCAGCACGTCTGGTTTTTTCTCTTCCAGCCAGCGCTGCATCGGCGCGAAGCCGTCGAAAATAGGCGCCCATGCGCTCTCTTGCTGCTTGTTATGATCGACTGCAAAGCCGATTGTGGGGGTATGAGAAACCGCCAGACCGCCGATGATTTTTGCCATTGTTGACCTCTTACTTCACTTATCGATTATTCATGGTGCGCGACAGCGCAGGAAGATCGTTAAGATCGATCCCTTTCACCTGCTGCTGAGTGCGCGCTTTTTTATGACGGGTGATCACGATCGCTGCCAGTAAAGCCGGGAGTGACAAAATGATAAAGATGCTTGTCTCTCCCGGGAAAACGCCAAGCAATACACCGCCAAGCGAGGAACTAAGAATCGCGCCGCTGCGACCGATGCCGTGCATCCAGCAGACTCCGGTGGCGCGCATTTCTGTTGGGTAGTAAGCCGGCGAGAACGCCTGCAAACCGGTTTGCGCCCCGTTAATACAGACACCGCTAAAGAACACTAACAGCGCCAGCACTTCCGGGCCGAAACCAAAAATGCCTTGTGACAGCAGGCTACAGCAGCCGAGAAAATAGAAGCTGCCAATCACATATTTCGCCTGCAGACGATCCATCAGACTACCGACTAACAGACCACCGACGGTGCCGCCCAGCTGGAACAGGCCAGCGACGATAGCCGCCCGTTCCAGCGAGACGCCGCCGGTGCGCATAATGGTCGGTAACCAGCCATTCAGCAGATAGATAACAAATAAACCCATAAAATAGGTCGTCCACAGCACCACGGTGCCTCTGGCGTAGCCGCGACTGAACAGTTGCAGTACCGGCGCTTGTTTCGGGATGACTGGCGCATTAAGGACAAAAGCGGTATTAGCCTTAAACTGACCCCCGATACGCGTCAGCGCGGCGGCAATCTTGTCGCGCGAGATATTGCGCACCACCATATACATCGCCGATTCCGGCAGAATCCACAGCAGCAGTGGCAACATCAGTAGCGGAATAATACCGCCAAAGCAGAGCACCGCTTTCCAGCCAAAGGTCGGCAGCAGTCCGGCGGCAATAAATCCGCCCAGGCCTGAACCGATATTAAAGCCGCTGTACATCAGGGTGATCATCAGGCTGCGGCGGCGCTCCGGCATATATTCAGAGACCAGCGTCACACAGTTCGGCATGACGGCCCCCAGTCCTAATCCGGTGAGGAAGCGCAAAAACGCCATCTCCATTGGTGAGCGGGCGAAGGCGCTAAGCAGACTAAAGCTGGCGAAACAGAGGATCGACAGCAGCAGGACGCGCTTGCGACCAAAACGATCCGACCAGGGGCCCGCTATCAGTGCGCCGAGCGCGACGCCAAACATCGCGCACCCCAGAATTGGGCCCATTTCGGCACGGGACATGCCCCAGTCCTCAATCAGCGCCGGGGCGATAAAGCCCATGACTGCCGCATCATAGCCATCAAACATAATGATGATGAAGCAAAGGGCTAATATCAGCCATTGGTAGCCGGATATCGGGCGGGAATCGATCCACTCCTTTACGTCGACAATATCGTGGTTGCTCATAGGGTACGCTCTCAATTTTTTTTATTAATACGTGATCGGGTTAAAATTTTTTCTACGTTGCATAACTGGCAGTCCAGACTGTTAACACCAACACGTAATGCGATTTTATAATTTTTTATTTTTAAAACAATTGTTTATATGGTTAACGATTTTCATCGTTGTTACCACGTTAGGGTGCTGTTACGGCTTTGTCTGCCATAAAATCGTTATAGAGGTATGAGTTTTGTTTATTTAGCGAGCAGAGTTGCAAGGTGAAATAAGGAGGGGGAAGGGACGGGGAAAACGGCGTTTACCCGTCACCAGTGGCTCAGTTGCAGCGTTGAATCCATGAATAGCGTGCAGCATAGCCGTCACGGAAGTGGGTGTTACGACGATAACTGGCATGTGGCTCGGCCATACAATAGGTGCAGACCTCCAGTATCTCTATCTGTGCGGCCGGGATACCGCGCTGGTGCAGCATCTGTCTGGCTAAGCCCGGCAGATCAAACCAGATGCCCTGAGTGTGTGCCTCCGCTTGTGGCCGTAACGCCCGTGAATTGCGCGGTTGTTGCTGTTGCCACGTCGGTGTTTGTCTCAGCAGTGCATTATTTTGCATCTCATCCAGCACCTCATGACCCAGTTCGTAACAGCACGGTCCAATCGCCGGTCCTATTGCGAAATGCAGGCTGTCAGTGCGGGCACCTAGCGCCAACAGGCGGTCAATGGCGCTGAACAGCACGCCAGCCAGTGCACCTTTCAGCCCTGCATGCACCGCCGCAACGTGATGCATCCGATCATCGGCAATCAGCACCGGCAGGCAATCAGCGGTATAAATCGCCACCGGACGCGTGGTGACACCAATCACGCCATCTGCATCACAGCTTTTGGCCGGAACCGCTTGTTCATCCAGTACCACCGCCGCGCTATGGCGTTGATGCGCAAATGCGCTGTTATCCGGCGGCGCTGCACCGGCGGGCAGGAAAGCATGTTCCAGCCAGCCAAGGCCGGCCAGCAATGAGGAAGAGCGGGAATTTGCTGTGGCAGAATCTGGCATGATGCGATCCTTGTTATCATGAATGACAGTATGTCTGTTCACGATAAATTACGCCTTAACAGCACCATTTATAAAGCTTTTCCTGAGCAATAGTTGATAAACAAAGATGATTTTTCGCGGTTGGCTGGCGGGAGACGGGATTTGTCGAACGGGGCGGCAAGGGAATCAATCTAATTAATGGCATAAGTAAGTGTTTTACTAAATATCACTCTCTGTATTGTTCAATTGCCCATAATAATTTAATTGATTTTCTGATATGTGCAGAATAATTCACTGTGGCAGGCAGTAGATAAATAATATATGGGATTGTAGTGCATTATTGAGACTGTTGTCTTTATTAATATACCCGTATCAATACTGTTGATATATTTATTAGGGTAGTTGAGATGCAACTTTGATAATAACCCATTGAAATCACACTGTTTTGACTGGGTGCTTATCAGGCCGATGATTACAAGTGCTATCCTGCTAATTTACTTAAAAAATACATTAAATTTAAATAAAATTACAATTGAATTTTTATTTGTCTTTATGAGAGTTTTCCTAATACTCTATTAATCTGTTCAGTGTTAGAAATTATTTCATTAACGGTAAGTCTGCCGTGAGTGCATGTGTTATTTCGAAAGTGAGATTGCGCAATTTATCTGTCGCCCAGGTATAAGCCTGATTGTAGCCATAGAGAGACTATTATTTTGACGACACTTAAACCCCTGTTAGCTAAGAATCGCAGTTGGGCATTACAACGGCGCCAGCGTAATCCGAAGTATTTCGATAAGTATCTGCATCAGCAGAAACCGCACTCGTTATGGATAGGATGCTCTGATAGCCGCGTACCCGCTGAGGTACTGACTGGCGCACATCCCGGAGAGCTATTTGTACATCGTAATATTGCCAATATGGTGATCGAAAACGATGACAACTTTATGAGCGTGCTGCAATACGCGCTGGAATATCTCAACGTCTCGCGCATTGTGCTGTGCGGTCATTATGGCTGCGGCGGCGTGCAGGCGGCGGTGGCATTGCCCGACAGCCCGCTGGCGGATGAAAATTCCCCGCTGGCGCGGCGAATTACGCAACTGCGGGCGTCGCTGTCATCCGGTTTAACGGCATTTCACGCCGATAAAGACGAGGAGAGTGCACGGCAAAACCGACTGGTTGAAGCCAATGTTATTGCGCAGTTTGCCCGGCTGGTGGTCACCGAACCGGTGAAAAAAGCCTGGCAACAGGGCGTCGAGCTGGATGTTTTCGGCTGCGTGTACGATTTGCAGTCGGGGCATCTTAAAGAGTTAATTCAGCAATCTACAGAGGAACCCTCACCATGAATCTGAGAACGCTTCGTCAGGATATTCCTGCCGGTCTCGTTGTGTTTCTGGTGGCGTTGCCGTTATGTCTGGGCATCGCGCAAGCCAGTGGTTTACCGCCATTTGTCGGGTTGTTAACCGGTGTTATCGGTGGATTGATTGTTACTTCACTCAGCCCGTCGCGTTTTGCGGTCAGCGGGCCGGCGGCCGGGCTGGTAACCATTGTGGTCGCCGCCATTGCGACACTTGGCTCTTTCTCCGCTTTCCTGCTGGCGCTGGTGCTTGCCGGCGTCCTGCAATTTCTGTTTGGCGTGCTTCGCGCCGGGCGTTTTATCACTCTGGTGCCGGGCAGCGTGATCAAGGGAATGCTGGCTGCTATCGGTATTTTACTGATTATGCAGCAGATTCCGGTGGCGTTGGGAGCGGCAGAAGAGAGCAGTCTGTCGGCGCTGTTTAGCGGTGATTTTAGTTTCTCCTCATCAGCCATTGCGGTAGCCGCCATCGGATTGTTGATTCTGTGGTTGTGGACCACGCCGTTGGTCACGCGGATAAAAGGCCTTAACTGGGTACCTGGCCCGCTGATTGCGGTGTTGTTTGGTTGTCTGGCGACGGTGTTTGGCGATCGCATTCATCCGGAATTTATCAGCAGCCTGCCGCGCATTACACTGCCCGAGTTTGACAGTCCTGCCGCGCTGACCCGCGAACTGGAACGACCGGACTGGCAGGCATGGCGAAATCCTTCGGTGTATGTGGTTGCGGTAACGCTGGCGCTGGTCGCCAGCCTGGAAACGCTGCTCAGCCAGGAAGCGCTGAAAAAATTGCGGCCGCAAAACCCGCCGCCATCGCCGGATAAAGAGATGCGCGCGCAAGGTGTCGGTAATATGTTGGCGGGTTTCCTCGGTGGCTTACCGATAACCGCAGTGATTGTGCGCAGTTCAGTCAACGTCAATGCCGGGGCGCAGAGCAAGCTCTCGATTCTGCTGCACGGGGTGCTGCTGGTGGTCTGTGGGTTGTACTTCGGTCAGTTACTGAATGCAATTCCGCTGGCAAGTCTTGCGGCGGTGTTGTTGTATACCGGTTATAAACTGGCAACACCACGGCTGTTTATCGAACAGTTTCGCATGGGGGCGCAGCAGTTTGTGCCGTTTATTGTCACCATTGTCGGAATAATCGTCTTTGGTATGCTGGCCGGTATCGGTCTCGGTATTGCCACGCAGATTCTCTACAGCGTATATAAAAGCCATCGCAACGCGTTGCAGCTTACCCGCTATGACGATCATTACGTGTTGCGCTTCCAGCAGAACCTGACATTTATGCATAATCCGCGTTTGCAAAATTTGCTGGCCGAGATCCCAGAAAATAGTGTCGTAATCGTCGATCATGATAATGCGGAATATATCGATCCTGATGTTAAAGCGGTACTGAAAGACTTTAGCGAAAATGCTGACGACCGTGGGATTAAGCTAAGTCAGTGGCCGGTTGCGGTTAAATAATCTGACCCCTTCCTCCTCGGCTCAAAGCGGGTGCCATCGTCCTGATGGCACCCGCTTTGTTATAACTGTTGCCGTTTTTCCTGTGATAACATCCTGAGCACTGCAACCAGGAATAATCTTACCAATCCATAATAATCAGAATAATATTTTGCTTATCTTTGTTTAGTTGGGTAAACGTCACTTTCATTTAGCACACCGGTCATAACCTCAGACAACATTGAGGCTAAGCAGGGGAAATATTATGGGTATCAGGGTATATGCGAATCAATCTGCTTGGTGAAAATAATAATAAAGCCAATGCCTTAACTGTCTTTGTCGTGACCGCGCTGTTCTGTTTTATCGGCGGGCACTTGCGTATGCCGCAGGAGCTGTCACTGTTCTGGCCGGTTAATGCACTGCTGGCGGGAATGATCGTCCGCTTCCCCTTCCTGCATCGCAGCGGAATCTATCTGATTAGCTATCTGGCAATGGTATTAAACGATTTGGTATTTTCTGGTTGGGCATCCCAGTCATTTACTATCAACTTTGCCAATATTATTTTTATTTTCATTGTTGCCAGCCTGTTGATTAAACACAGTATGCCGGTTGTCGGTTTACGTCGTCCGGGCAAAGCATTACAGATTTTTCCCGCTTGCTTGCTGGGATCCCTGCTGAGTGCTACGTGGGGAACACTGGCCGAAGGGGCGACAATCGGCGAAAACTTTTTGCCGGTCTGGAGTGACTGGGTCAGTGAGCAGTTCTCTACGGGCGTGCTGTTATTACCTTTTCTGTTGACCTTGCCTGCGCGATTTAGCCTGCATTTATCGTCATATCGCCTAAAAAAACTGTTACCGGCAGTGGCGGTGATGGTGTCAATCATTGCTGCCGCGTTGATTGACGGTGCCGGCAGCCTGACATTCCCGCTGCCGGCGCTGATCTGGTGCGCAATTGTTTATCCCATCACCGTCACCAGTCTGATTACGCTGATAACCGGCGTCACCGAGATTGTGCTGGTGGTGAACGGAGTCATGAACATTCAGGGCAATGATGAGTTGCTGGCAATGAGTTATCTGGTTTCTGCCCGGCTCGGCATTGCGACAGTTGCTATTAGTCCGCTGATTGTGGCGGTCAGTATGGATGCCATTTTGCAGCTTAATAAGCAGCTGGCACTGCGCGCCAATTACGATTTTCTCACCCGGCTGCTCTCGCGATCCGGTATGTATGAACAGCTGCGCCAGATGGATGATAGCGCGCCAGGCAACTTGCATAGCGCGGGCGTGATGCTGGTAGATATCGATTATTTTAAAGCGATTAACGACAGTTTTGGCCACGATTCCGGTGATGCGGTGCTGGAGGAGATCGCGAGCCGGATGCGTTCAGTGATCGGTGATCAGGGGATGCTATGCCGCTTCGGTGGTGAAGAGTTTGTGGTGGTATTTTTTAATCACGAACGGGCCGCGCTGTTTCAGATCGCCGAGCAGATTCGCCACGCCATCATCATGCGTAAATTCTTGCTGCAGGGGAATACCGTTGGTATCACCGTCAGTATTGGCATAGCCAGTAAAACCCGGCCGGAAATGAACCGTGTCGAAACGGTTAACGCATTAATTTCTGCGGCCGATAAGCGGCTCTATCACTCGAAACGTAACGGACGCAATCAGACCTCGCCACTTGTTGAAACGGAATCAGAACAGCCTCTTTAACCCACTTGTCCGCAGTTTACCGCTGCGGGTGCTCTGCTGGCAGACGCAAAAATTATTTAACAAGTTGGTAAATTCTTTCCGCTATCTGTGAACACGTTCCTCTCGTATTGTTAGCTCCAGCAGCACAACACTAACCGAAAACAATACCCTGAGAGGAAATGACCATGTCCAAATTCGACCTGCTTGACCCACAGAACTCCGCACTGATTTTCATCGACCATCAGCCGCAAATGTCTTTCGGCGTTGCCAATATCGATCGCCAGCAGCTTAAAAATAACACCGTTGCCCTGGCGAAAGCGGGCAAGGTTTTTAACGTGCCGGTGATTTATACCTCAGTGGAAACCGAAAGCTTCAGCGGCTATATCTGGCCGGAACTGCTGGCGGTGCATCCGGAAGTGAAACCGATTGAGCGCACCTCGATGAACTCGTGGGAAGATGCGGCATTTGTTGAAGCGGTAAAGGCAACAGGTCGTAAAAAACTGATTATTTCGGCTCTGTGGACCGAGGTCTGTCTGACCTTCCCGGCGCTGATGGCGCTGAAAGAGGGCTATGAAGTGTATGTGGTGACCGATACCTCAGGCGGCACCAGCGTCGATGCGCATGAGCGCTCAATCGACCGGATGGTGCAGGCAGGCGCGGTGCCGGTTACCTGGCAACAGGTGCTGCTGGAGTACCAGCGTGACTGGTCACGTAAAGAGACCTACGACGCGGTGATGGATCTGGTGCGTGAGCACAGCGGTGCTTACGGCATGGGCGTGGATTATGCCTACACCCTGGTGCATAAAGCCCCACAACGTCAGGCGTAATTTTTCATCCGGCGATACATTTCCCTCTTTTATAGCAACGCGCTGATTTAATCAGCGCGTTTTTGATCGTTATCAGCAATTTTAAAACTATTCACCCGATCTGGTTGAGAATGTTCTAGATTTAACTCTGATTAGTTACGTCAGTACTCAGAGGAAGATTATGAAAGCAGCTGTGGTTACCCCCGAACATTCGGTTGAGATTCAGGATAAAGAACTGCGCGAACTCGAGCATGGCGAAGCGTTACTCAGCATGGAATTTTGCGGCGTCTGTCATACCGATCTGCACGTTAAAAACGGTGATTTTGGTGAGGTGCCGGGTATTACCCTTGGCCATGAAGGCATCGGTATTGTGAAAAAGATCGGGCCGGGAGTTACGTCGTTAAAGCCGGGCGACCGTGCCAGTGTGGCGTGGTTTTTCAAGGGTTGTGGTCACTGCGAATATTGTAACAGCGGCAATGAGACGCTGTGCCGCGAGGTGAAAAACGCGGGTTATTCAGTGGATGGCGGCATGGCAGAAGAGTGTATCGTGGTTGCGGATTATGCGGTGAAAGTTCCGGATAATCTGGAACCCGCAGCGGCCAGCAGCATTACCTGCGCCGGTGTGACTACCTATAAAGCGGTGAAGGTGTCGCAAATCAAGCCAGGCCAATGGATTGCCATCTACGGCCTGGGCGGTTTGGGTAATCTGGCATTGCAGTATGCGAAGAATGTGTTTAATGCCAAAGTTATCGCGATTGATGTTAACGATGCGCAGCTGGAATTTGCTAAAAGTATGGGCGCTGATTTAGTGATTAACCCGGCGAAAGACGATGCCGCAAAGATCATGCAAGAGAAAGTGGGTGGCGCGCATGCCGCTGTAGTCACTGCGGTGGCTCGTTCGGCGTTTAACTCGGCGGTGGATTGCGTGCGCGCAGGGGGCCGGATTGTGGCGGTCGGCCTGCCACCGGAATCGATGGATCTGAATATCCCACGGTTGGTGCTGGACGGTATTCAGGTTCTGGGGTCGTTAGTCGGCACACGCGAGGATCTGAAGGAAGCGTTCCAGTTTGCTGCTGAAGGTAAAGTCGTACCTAAAGTCACCAAACGACCGCTAAAAGATATCAACGCCATATTTGAAGAGATGAAAAACGGCAAAATTACCGGCCGTATGGTGATCGATTTAAAGCTGTAGCGAACTGATAACCACCGGTTGCGATGTCGGATACCAGTGCTTCAGGCTGACGGGTATCCGCATCGCACACCACTTATCTGCATTGAATCAGTATTTTACCCGCAGGGCGCTGCTGCTGACAGAAGCGCAGCGCCGCTGATATATCGGTTAATGGAAAAATCGCAGCGATCTGAGTTTTGGCCACCCCATCACGGATCAGATCAAACACCTCATTCAGCTTCGCGGCAATCTGCGGGCGGCTGGCATGATGAATCCACTGCCGTAAATGAAAGTAACTGAAATGAATATCCGGCCGTTTTAGCCAGAATGCTTTGGGTATCGGTTCGCCGGACAGCAGACCGTAGCTGATAAATTTCCCGGATGGTTTTAACGCCGTCGCCAACGTCACTGCGCCTTTACCCCCGATGCAATCCAGCACTGCGTCCAGCCCACCTGCCGAATTTATTGCCAGTACCGCGCGCTGATCTTCGGCGCTTTCCATAAGCATGACCGTGCCTGGCGAAGCTTTATCCAGGGATTTCGCGGCTGCCTGATTCCGCACAATCGCGACGGTGTTGAGTTTCAGCCGCGCGGCCATTCTGAGCAGCATCACTCCGATGGCGGAATTAGCCGCATTGATGGCAATGCACGCACCGACGGGCAGTTGTAAAACATCGTTTAGCATCAACCATGCGGTCATGGGATTGACATAGCTGGTCGCCGCCTGTTCGTCAGTCATCCACTGCGGAACCTCAAAACACCACGCGGGATCGCTATATTTGATCTGCTGCCAGCCACCTGCGCTACCCAGAGGTAGCACACGTTTCCCGCCGGTAGAAAGTTCGACGGTGCCAACCCCTTCGAAACCCGGCACAAAAGGTAGCTGCGTGCGTGTGGGATAGGCACCCGATATGGTAATCAGGTCAGAGGGGTTAATGGCAGCCAGCTGCATGCGCACCGCGGCTTTTCCAGATTCAGTCGGGCAGGGGAGATAATGCTCAAGCCCGACACAGTCAGCCGCTACACCAAAATGCTGAACAATTGCACGTAAAATGGAGGTGGAGTGCATAGTGAAGACATCGTTTTTAAGGAAAAAGGCATTTTAACAGAGATTGTTTAGTCACAAGCTGCTATCAGAATTTTACGACAGCAAAGCTAAATGAAGGTGCATAGAGTTAATTAGTATGGCTGAACCGTTTTAGTTGGATGCTTTCATAACATTCCTGTAACATTTTTGCTACCCCTCAACTCTTAAGGCTGTTTTTTTGAGCAGGCCAATCTCTTTTTCGTTGGGTTTGCTTAATCAATATTTAACTATGCATAAAACAAATCTGAGTGTTTAAGCGCCTGGTGGCAGGGTGGTGGGGGAGGTTTTGAACGATCAGACACTTTTCTTGCGCTAATTTCCCTTAAATCCGTAGGTTCTTTCCTCTTCAGTGCAGCGCATCGCCCACCAGAAAATAATACCTCCAACAAAGTTATTATAATTTTTAATGTTAACGGCTTTTTAGGAAAAATCTGTAATGAGCCAAATTTGGCTTTCTCTGGAGGCCGTAATCAGCCTTATTAAGGACAAACTCACGATAAAGCTTAATTATTGTATCGATGAATAATGTAGTGATACTTAACTTTTGGTGTATTATATCGTCAAATTGACTTAGTGCAAAGGGCCGGCATTGCACGAAATTTGCGATTTTAATCGCTTAAATAGCCATAGATTCAAGGCGTTAATTGCAGGATTGGTTGCGAGTGCTTGCTACGGACATTGGTAAATAAGAATCATCTGGGGTTTTGATAACCTTAAGCTATCATTTTTCTGTATTGATAGTTTTTGCCTATGGCAATTTGGGTTAAGTAAGATTTAACCAATTTCTAATATGTGTGTCCGTCAGTTAGGATTTTGTAAAAGTTTAATTAATAGTGTGTCCGTTCGCCTGCTCTGACCATGAATGAAAATATTCATGAATAATTTCCAGAGATTATTTTTTTAATCGTACTTGCAGGTGTGAAGGTAATAGTCTATGGATGAAAATAATGATAATTACCAATTCGTTCTGGAGCCGATACACAATTTTTCTGGCTCGCTTATTGCCTATGAGCTTTTGACGAAGTTTGCCTCATCCAATAGACCTTTTGATCTCACCCAGGGCGATGATAATCTTTTTTACCCGCTCTCTCAGTCTGATCGCCTGTCAATATTCCGTCAGCAAATAACATTGCTGGATGAGCTTTATCAAAGGAATGATACCATCCCGAAAATATCCGTTAATATCGATAAAGACATCGCTGGTGAAATAACCAGTAGCAGTAGCCTGCAAGAAAAGATCGCGCAGATGCCTTTGCTGCGCTTTGAAATATGTGAATTTTTCACCAGTGATTCAGATAATGACGAATCCAGTTTGTTAAGAGAGTTGACGAAAATATGTCCCCTCTGGCTGGATGATTTCGGGGCGGGAAACTCAAATTTAACCCTGGTGATGAAGGGAGAGTTTGAATACGTGAAGATTGAAAAGAATTTTTTCTGGCAGCACGGTAGCAGCAATGCGTTTCGCGACTTGATCTCTCATCTTAACGCTTTTTGTGAGGGGATTATTGTCGAAGGAATTCAGCATGCAAAGCATGAGGAGCAGCTGCGGACGCTGGATATCACCGGGATGCAAGGCTATCACTGGGAACCCGTTCAGATTGACGCGATGATAAAACGACTGCACTGATAATCCAAATAATATATGGACTTCAGAAACAATTCTGAAAGAAAGGCGTAATTAAGCGTCTTTCTTATTTGCGTGTAAATTTTTTAATTTATCTGAGTAACTATTTGATGACAGTGTAGGTAAAGAATGAAAAGAACTCACCTTCCTGGACTTTCACTTCAAAAGATAATTTATCTCAGAAACTTATTTCCTTGTTAAATCATGGGGAATGAATCCACAGCAGTGCAGCTTTATACGTATCTCTGGGTGTTGTTATAAATACGAATAAAACCGCAAGCTCTGGTGACGCCTTACGGCGTGTTTTTTGTCTGTTATTACATGAGGAACAGTCAGAAATTATTGGTGTGATTGATTACTCGTAACCGAATGCCTAACCCTAATCGGGAGTGCAAGTTATATGAATGAAATCAAGGTAACCGCGAAAGATAGCGGTTCAACCTCCAGTATAAATGGGAGTGAAGTTAGCGTAACTTCGCCCAGTGTCGTCACGCTCCAACTGAACAGAGAGGACATCGCCTCCCTAACCCGCGATCAAAATAATTTGGTCGTCACTCTTCATTCCGGAGAGAAGGTCGTTATTAAGGATTTCTTTGTCGCTGATGCGGAAGGAAATATCAGCGATTTAGTGCTTCAGGATGATACAGGCGCTTTGTGGTGGATTGAGAATCCGGGGCCGGGTTTTGAATTTACCTCGATCGCTGACATCGAAGGACTGCTTTACGGAACCGGGACCAGTGCCACTACCGCTGCCTTTTTGGGTGCCGGTGGTTTAGGTTTTCTCGGGCTGGCTGCAGCAGCTAACTCCTCAGGCAGTGAATCGCGTGATCTGTTGAACGACAGCGATTCTGACAGTGACTCCGACTCTGACTCTGATAGTGACTCTGACTCTGACTCTGACTCCGACAGTGATTCAGATAGCAGCGATTCAGACTCTGACAGCGACTCTGATAGCGACAGTGATTCTGATTCAGATAGCGATTCAGATAATAGCGATTCAGACTCTGACAGCGACTCTGAGTCAGACAGCGACTCAGACTCCGAAAGTGATTCAGACTCTGACAGCGATTCTGATTCCGACAGTGATTCAGACTCCGAAAGCGACTCCGATTCCGACAGCGATTCTGATTCCGACAGTGACTCCGACTCCGAAAGCGATTCAGACTCCGACAGTGATTCTGATTCCGACAGTGATTCTGATTCCGACAGTGATTCAGACTCCGACAGCGACTCTGATTCTGACAGTGACTCCGACTCCGACTCCGAAAGCGATTCAGACTCCGAAAGTGATTCTGATTCCGACAGCGATTCAGACTCTGACAGCGATTCTGATTCCGACAGCGATTCAGACTCTGACAGCGATTCTGATTCCGAAAGTGATTCTGATTCCGACAGTGATTCTGATTCCGAAAGCGATTCAGACTCCGAAAGTGATTCTGATTCCGACAGCGATTCAGACTCTGACAGCGATTCTGATTCCGACAGTGATTCTGATTCCGAAAGCGATTCAGACTCCGAAAGTGATTCTGATTCCGACAGCGATTCAGACTCTGACAGCGATTCTGATTCCGACAGTGATTCAGACTCCGATTCCGACAGCGATTCAGACTCTGACAGCGATTCTGATTCCGACAGTGATTCAGACTCCGAAAGCGATTCCGATTCCGACAGCGATTCTGATTCTGACAGTGACTCCGACTCCGACTCCGAAAGCGATTCAGACTCCGAAAGTGATTCTGATTCCGACAGCGATTCAGACTCCGACAGTGATTCAGACTCCGACAGTGATTCTGACTCTGACTCCGACAGTGATTCCGATTCTGACAGTGATTCAGATACTGATGCTCCGGATGCTCCTACCGATCTCAGTGTGTCTGAAGATGGCACCACGCTAAGCGGGAAAGGCGAAGCAGGGGCCACTGTTATTGTCAGGGATGACGAAGGGAATATCATCGGTACTGGCACGGTCGATGAAGACGGTAACTTTACGGTCGACCTGGATCCGGCGCAGACCAACGGCGAAACGCTGGACGTCACGCAAACCGACGCTGCGGGGAATATTTCTCCTGTTGCTGAAGTAACTGCCGGTGACACCACCGCGCCGCTGGCACCGACCGACCTGGATGTCTCGGAAGACGGCACCACGCTGAGCGGCAGGGGCGAGCCGGGCACCACCGTCACCGTCACTGATGCAGACGGCAACACCATCGGCAGCGGCACGGTCGATGAGGACGGCAACTTTACGGTCGACCTGGATCCGGCGCAGACTAACGGCGAAACGCTGGACGTCACGCTGACCGATGCGGCGGGCAACACTTCCGCTCCGGCCGAAGCCACCGCAGACGACACCACCGCGCCGCTGGCGCCGACCGATCTGGACGTGGCGGCCGACGGCACCACGCTGAGCGGCAGGGGCGAGCCGGGCACCACCGTCACCGTTACTGATGCAGACGGCAACACCATCGGCAGCGGCACGGTCGATGAGGACGGAAACTTTACGGTTGACCTGGATCCGGCGCAGACCAACGGCGAAACGCTGGACGTCACGCTGACCGATGCGGCGAGCAACACCTCCGCTCCGGCCGAAGCCACCGCAGACGACACCACTGCGCCGCTGGCCCCGACCGATCTGGACGTCTCTGACAACGGCACTACGCTTACCGGTAAAGGTGAGCCTGGAACAACCGTTTCTGTTGAGGATGCCGAGGGTAATATCATCGGTTCCGGTTTGGTCGATGAAGAAGGTAACTTTACCGTTACGCTTAGTCCGGCACAGGCAACGGGCGGGATCCTCGCAGTCACGCTGACTGATGCTGCAAATAACACTTCTGATGCAGCGGATGTAACAGCTCCAATTATTGACGATTCAGATTCTGACTCCGACTCTGATTCCGACAGCGACTCCGATTCCGACAGCGATTCTGACTCCGACAGCGACTCTGATAGCGACAGTGACTCCGACTCCGACAGCGATTCAGACTCCGACAGCGATTCTGAAAGCGACAGCGACTCTGATTCCGACAGCGATTCTGATTCCGACAGCGACTCTGATAGCGACAGTGACTCTGACTCCGACAGCGATTCAGACTCCGACAGCGATTCTGATAGCGACAGCGACTCTGATTCCGACAGCGACTCGGACAGCGACAGCGACTCCGATTCCGACAGCGACTCTGATTCCGACAGTGACTCGGACAGCGACAGCGATTCTGACAGCGACTCCGATTCCGACAGCGACTCTGACTCCGACAGCGACTCTGACTCCGACAGCGATTCCGATTCCGACAGTGACTCTGATTCCGACAGCGATTCTGACTCTGACAGCGATTCTGACTCCGACAGCGACAGCGACAGCGACTCGGACAGCGACAGCGACTCAGACAGCGACAGCGACAGCGATTCCGATTCCGACAGTGACTCTGATTCCGACAGCGATTCTGACTCCGACAGCGATTCTGACTCCGACAGCGACTCTGATAGCGACAGCGACTCGGACAGCGACAGCGACTCTGATTCCGACAGCGATTCTGATAGCGACAGCGACTCGGACAGCGACAGCGACTCTGACTCCGACAGCGACTCTGACTCCGACAGCGATTCTGATAGCGACAGCGACTCGGACAGCGACAGTGACTCTGACTCCGACAGCGATTCCGATTCCGACAGCGACTCAGACAGCGACAGCGACAGCGATTCCGATTCCGACAGTGACTCTGATTCCGACAGCGATTCTGACTCCGACAGCGACTCTGATAGCGACAGCGACTCGGACAGCGACAGCGACTCTGATTCCGACAGCGATTCTGATAGCGACAGCGACTCGGACAGCGACAGCGACTCTGATTCCGACAGCGATTCCGATTCCGACAGCGACTCCGATTCCGACAGCGATTCTGACTCCGACAGCGATTCCGATTCCGACAGTGACTCTGATTCCGACAGCGATTCTGACTCCGACAGCGATTCTGATAGCGACAGCGATTCTGATTCCGACAGCGATTCCGATTCCGACAGCGATTCTGACAGCGACAGCGACTCCGATTCCGACAGTGACTCTGATTCCGACAGCGACTCTGATTCCGACAGCGATTCTGATAGCGACAGCGATTCTGATTCTGACAGCGACTCTGATTCCGACAGCGATTCCGATTCCGACAGCGATTCTGACAGCGACAGCGACTCCGATTCCGACAGTGACTCTGATTCCGACAGCGATT
>Ga0308161_1000529_pt1 | contig 58713 bp, 49 predicted proteins | sample PhyFR2_FD_201034 | JGI IMG/M metagenome (GOLD analysis project Ga0308161, IMG submission 201034) | Phyllosphere microbial communities from UC Gill Tract Community Farm, Albany, California, United States - DLSLF.R2 | ecosystem: Host-associated > Plants > Phyllosphere > Unclassified | place: USA...
ATCACCGTGCCAGCATTTTATGCAGTAGCGAACAGCAATTGTGCACTCTGAAGCAATCCCCCTTAAAAACAGATAAGTAATATCCAACATCTGCCAGCGTTTAGCTGGCAGTGGGCAACATCAGTTTTCCCCTTTCTGCAGGTTTCAGGTAGATCAAAAAATTAGTCAACGCATTACCATTCTTCGCCATTCCAGCCTCGATAAACCTGTCAACACGGTCTGTATGTGACGCTTACGGTCAATTAACTTATATTTCAATAAACAGACAAAGTGCATACTAAGCATGAGGAAAATAAAGACCCAGTGTAATCTGGCAGCTACCGGTATCTATCCTCGGTAGCTGCCATATCAGATTTGCATTAAATCTAATGGCTTATTGCCATCAAACGCCATGCTCTGTGATGTAACTGACTAACGTTTTTGCATGTGGTTCTGTCAACATCGTCATGTGATTACCAGAACTGCGCTGGCAATTTAAGCTTTCCACATGACCAGCCCAATGCGTCTGATGAGCTTGCTGTTCTGCCCGATTCCCCTCCTGAGCATTAATTAACTGCATCACGCCCTTAAATTTAGCCAACGGTGTATAACATGTATTTAAATTAGCATGCATCACACGAAAAACACCACGTAACACAGATATCGATGTATTAACCGGATAAACCCCCTGCGAAATCAGAATATCATGCAGAAATATCAGCCGTTCTTCTGGTGCCAGCGAGGCTATTATTTCGCGTGTAACAGGCAGCTCCCGGTTCAATTTCAAATTATAGATATTGACCAGCTTCATCCATGTCTCTGTTTCACTGATATTGTAACGTTCTCTGTGCCCCGTGACGGGTGCCCGGCTATCGATCACTATCAGCTCTGCAACAGCGAAGCCCTGACGCTGTAATTTCAAGGCAATCTCAAACGCTATCCAGCCACCAAAAGAGTGTCCGATAATCCGGTAAGGGCCAGTGGGGTCTTTTTGCCGTAATGCCTGAATATATGCATCGGCCGCTTCTTCAACCGTGCTATGAGGCATCATCTCCACCACGCCCAACCCGCGTGCCTGCAAAGCATAGATCGGCGTATGGTGTGGCATAAACCTCGCTACATCGAGGAAACTGAATGCAGAAGCGCCAGCCCCAGGTATACAAAACACCGGTCTGATCGATTTATCCCCCTGCTGAATAACCACAACAGGATCATAAGGGTAAGGTGTTTGCAATTGTAGTGATAACTGCTTTGCCAACTGCTCACGTAGTGGATTTTGCATTATTGAATAATGCGTGCCCGGTATTTCATTAAGTGATGAGCGGCTACTCACTACCGCCTGCCACCCGCGCCACGGATTCTCTTTTATTTCTTTCGATGCCCAAAACAATGTGATAGCAAGATCCGCCGTGGGTGGTGTGTACTCTAATCCTAACTTTCTGATATATAATGCCGTTTCTAAACGAAGCACTAACTCATCATACGTGATATCGGATGGCAGCCATTTACTCTGAACCGCCATATCAAAAGCATGTTGTGTATCAATCGGTCTTTGCAAACGGGATAATTCGTCTCTTTGCTCATCAGGTATAAAGGTTAAGAGGAAATTGAGCACCATTTCATCACGCTGTTGCATCTCATCACCCACGTTAACTTGCCGGGTAATGGCAGGATGATAGCTATCAATTATGCCCAGAAAGGCCGTTTCTTCACCTTCCTGTTGTAACTGACAGGCGATTTGATAAGCAATCACCCCTCCTAATGACCATCCGGCAAAATGGTAAGGTCCGTGAGGCTGAATGCGGCGTATGGCTTCAATATGGCAACACGCCAGGGCTTCCAGTGAGGCGGGTGGATTTACCACTTTATGCAGACCTAATGCCTGCAACGCATATATCGGCCTGTCGATTTGTAGGGCTTTAGCCAGTGGTAAATATACCAGCGGATCCCCCGAGGGTTCATGCAGCAAAAATAGGGGGGACTGCTCGCCAGTAGTCATCAGTGGCACCGGATTAGTGTCGAAAGGCGATGTGGCTAACGCCTGGTTATCTTTCACTATTGCAGATATTTCACACAACGTTGGATGAGCAAAAAGGGCAGCAAGCGTCGTTGTTAATCCAGCGGCAGACATGCGATTAAGTAACTGCACCGCAATCAACGAATGACCACCAAGATCAAAGAAATTATCGTGTCGGCCAACGCGACTAATACCTAACAGTTCACACCAGATCAGTGCCAGTGTATTTTCTGTTTTACCCTGCGGGGCAACATAGTCATGGGTAATCACTGCACGCTGATCCGGTTCAGGTAAGGCTCGCCGGTCCAGCTTGCCATTGGCCGTTAATGGGAACGACTCCAGCGTGACATAAGCTGAGGGCAGCATATAGTCTGCCAGAGAAAGCGATAATTGCTGACGCAGTTCTGCCGGATGTAGCTGGTAGCCATTCTCCGGCAGCAGATACGCCACCAGTCGTTTATCACCCGGTTTATCTTCGCGGGCAATCACGACAGCTTCATGTACCCCCTCACACGCCGTAAGACAGGCTTCAATCTCGCCCAGTTCGATGCGGAACCCGCGAATTTTTACCTGAAAATCATTGCGTCCAAGGTACTCAATATTCCCATCAGGTAACCAGCGACCCAGATCGCCCGATTTATACATGCGCTGACCTTTTTGAGGAGAGAACGGATCTGCCAGAAAACGTTCATCAGTGAGGTCAGGACGGTTGAGATATCCCCGTGCAACACTGTCACCCGCGATATAGATCTCCCCTGAGACACCAACAGGCACTGGTAACAGATGGGTATCCAGAATATAAATTTGTGTGTTGATGATCGGCTGACCAATACTACTGATCGCTAATGACTCAACCACCGGACAGGCCGTCGCATTGACTGTACATTCCGTTGGGCCATAGACATTAATGAAAGTGATACCGTGAATTTTCTGTAATGCGCGCCAGGTGGCATGGGATATTGCCTCGCCGCCAATCAAGAGTGATGAGGGGTAATGCCCTTTTTTTCCTAACCCACTGTCGAGTAAAAATTGTAGCTGCCCCGGCGTACAGTCAACTATATCAATCCGCTGAAAAGCAATATATTGCAGCAGTGCCTCGCCGTCTTTACGGATAGCATCAGGAACAATCACGACAGTGTGACCGGATAATAATTGCACCCAACACTGGACTGATGCATCAAAAATGATGCTGGCATTCATTGTCATACGGCATGCCTGATGCGGTATGTACTGTGCTTTCATCGCGGTATGCAAATTAATGACATTTCGGTGCTCGACCATCACACCTTTTGGCTGACCGGTTGAGCCGGAGGTATAAATCACATACGCCAGATGCCGTGACGTCAGACCAATCCGCCACGGATCCGGGTTACTTTCACTCTCCGCGCTTCCTGGTATTAGCTCATCAATTAACAGCGTCGGCAGACCGCTAGCCAGATTCTCTGCCCATTGTTGCTCAGTGATCACAGCAACGGGTGCGGCATCCTCCAGCATGTAGTTCAGCCGCTCCGCTGGCGCAGCCGGATCTAGTGGCACATACGCCCCGCCCGCTTTCAGAACGGCCAGCATACTGACTACGCTGGGCACACTGCGTCCGATACAGAGCGCCACGCGATCATCCGGCCTGACACCCAGCCCCAGCAACGCATGTGCCAGCCTGTTCGCTTTCCGGTTCAGCGCATCATAACTGAGCGTCGATGTACCCTCTTCCACCGCGATCGCATCCGGTGTTCTGCGTACCTGTACTTCAAACTGTGAGTGGATCAGACTCTCACCGGGAAACGGACGCCGGGGGGAGTTAAATTCCTCCAGCAACTGACGCCGTTCGCCCTCCGGCAGTATCGGCAGGCTGAGAATCGGGCGTGACGGCTTATCATGCAGCGCCTCCAGCAGTCTGCTCATGGCCGTCATCAGGTACGCAGTCATCCGTCCGGCATCAATACCCTCGACGGTCTGAGCCGTCAGTACAAACCCCTCTCCCAGGTCATCAACCGCGTAAGTCAGCGGATAGTTAGTCCGTTCTTCGGTTTCCAGCAGCGTCATTCCGGCCCAGAGCTCGGTGCCGACCCCCGGCAGACTGTGGCGATAATTCAGTATCGCGCTGAACAACGGCAGCGGCTGTGGCACGCTGCTACAACGCAGCGCCAGCGCTAAGGGGGCCTGTTCATGTTCAAACAGCCCCGTCAGCCCGTGGAATGTCTCCTGCACCGCTTCATGTACGCTTTTTTCAGCGAGTTGTACACGCAGAGGCAGCGTATTAATGAATATCCCCATGCCGCGTTCTGCACTGCTGCCTCCCTGCAGACGCCCCATCAGTACCGTACCAAACACCACATCATCGTGGCCACATAGCTGTGACAGCACCCGCGCACAGGCGGTATGGAATAACACCCCGGGGCTGACCCCCAGTGCGCGAGCCGCACTGCGTACACGTCCTGAGAGCGTGCTATCCAGTGGCAGCGACATCTCTCCGGTTCGCCCGCCACTCTCCTGAATATCAAGAATACCAAACGGTGCCGTCGGCGTATCAACATCACCCAGCAGACTACGGAAGTAGGCTTCATGCACCGCGGGCGGCGTCCGCTGAGTATGGGCAATAAAATCACGGTAAGGCAGAGAGACAGGCAACGATGTTGAGCCTCCCGCCAACAGCGCCGTTATCTCACCACAGATAAGTGCCATTGAAATATGGTCACAAACCAGATGATGGAAGCAGAGCGCCAGCAGCCACTGCCCGCGCTGCGGATCATAAACTGTATCCGCTGAGAACAACGGGGCTTTGTCTAACGCGATACGCCGCCGCCGTGGGTTGATATACGCCAGCAGCTGTGTGGCAATGTCGGCTTCACCGTCAGGGATAAACGCATTCACCTGCAGAGGAGCATGCCGCCAGACGACCTGTACCGGATGTGTGATACCCTGCCAGCAGGCTGCACTGCGCAGAATATCATGACGATCTATCACCTGTTGCAGGGCCTGCAGAAACGTATCGAGCCTGTCGCGTGAGTCAAAACCGAGCAGACTGTGCAGCAGGTAGGTGTCTCCCTCTTCCTGCAGCAGATGATGAAACACGATCCCCTCCTGCAGAGGTGACAGCGGGTAGATATCCTGCACATTGGCCACCCCACCCTCAACCGTGGCAACCACCGCCGCTATCTCATCCTGCGTCAGGCTCACCAGGGGCAGCATCTCCGGTGTTATTTGCGTACAGTGCTCAGGAATACCGACCGGTGGAACAGACAGTGCGTCATCTTCTGCCTCAACATCCGTGAGACGTAAAGCCATCTCACTCAGCACCGGTGCAGAGAATGCCGTACGAATATCCAGTGACAGTCCCTGTGTACGCAACCTCTCCAGCAGACTGACCACCATGAGGGAGTGCCCCCCCAGCTCAAAGAAATTATCATCGCGTCCGACCTGTGTTACCCCCAGCAACTCACGCCAGACAGCCGCCAGCCGCTGTTCCCGGTCATTCACCGGTGCCACATAACGCTGACTGACCACCGCATGCTGATCCGGAGCAGGCAGCGCCCGTCTGTCCAGCTTGCCATTGGGGGTCAGCGGAAACGACGTGACCACCACATAAGCTGCTGGCAGCATATACTCCGCCAGCGAGACAGCCAGCTGACGCCGCAGGGCGGCTGGCTCGGGCTGGTATCCGGGTTCAGGCAACAGATAGGCCACCAGACGTTTATCCCCCGGTGAATCTTCACGGGCAATCACAACTACTTCGCTCACCCCCTCACAGGCGGCAAGCGCAGCCTCAATTTCACCCAGCTCAATGCGGAAGCCGCGTATTTTGACCTGAAAATCATTTCGTCCGAGGTACTCAATATTGCCCTCAGGCAGCCAGCGTCCAAGGTCGCCGGTTTTGTACATCCGTGTGCCAGGCTGCTGGGAAAAGGGATCGGGCAGAAAACGTTCGGCGGTAAGCGCCGGCAGGTTCAGATACCCGCGCGCCACCCCATCACCCGCAATATAGAGCTCGCCCGCGACTCCTGGAGGCACGGGTTGCTGTTGCGGATTGAGAATATAGATCTGGGTGTTCGCCATCGGCTTACCAATGGGAATTGAACGCGAGACATCGACCGGATAAGGAATAGGATAGGTCGCGGCAAATGTCGTGGTTTCTGTCGGCCCATAACCATTGATGATGTGTGCCGGGCGATGCTTAGCCTGTTGTAGCATTGCTATTTTCCCCGGGTCAACAACATCGCCCCCCACCAGCAAATAGTCCAATTTACCCAGTGCGGGTTTCAGTTCAGAAAGATACTCATTGAATAACCCCACCGTTAGCCATAATGCGCTGACTTCACCCTCTATTAAGGCGGCACATAACTGTTCGGGATCACGTAATACCGATGGTGAAATAATATGTAAACGCCCACCATTCAGCAGCGCTGACCATATTTCCCATGTTGATGCATCAAACGCGATATTGGCACAATGCGCGACACACGCCTGCGAGTTAGTGGTCGCAATGCCATTATTGATAACTAATCGGTTAACATTTCGGTGTTGTACCATGACGCCTTTCGGCTGCCCGGTGGAACCTGAGGTATAAATCACACAAGCCATATTCTGTGAAGTCAATCCGACAACCTGCGGATTAGCCTGCTGTTCATCTGCCTGCTGTGGACGAAGAGTGAGTGGCTGATCAAACACTATGGTCGGCAATAGACTTTGCAACCTTGCTGCGTGTGCCTGTAAGGTCATCAATGCGACGGGTGCTGCATCGCGCAGCATAAATCTGAGACGCTCAACAGGATAGGCCGGATCCAATGGCAGATAAGCTCCCCCTGCTTTGAGAATAGCGAGCATACTGACGACACTATCAAGACTACGCTCCATACAGATCGCCACCCTGTCATCAAGTTTTACCCCTAATGAGAGCAAATGGTGTGCATATTGGTTAGCCCGGCGATTTAATTCCTCGTAAGTGATCGATTCAAATTCAAAGACAACAGCAACCGCATGGGGGGTACGACGAACCTGCTGCTCAAATTGTGTATGAATCAGCGATTGTGCAGGAAAAGGCGTCTGAGTCGCATTAAACTCGACCACAACCTGATGATACTCTTCGGGCGTGAGCAGTGATAGCGAATGAAGGGGCTGTTTATCATCATTAACCATTGCACTCAATACATTACCAAAGTAATCCACAAAACGCGCAATGGTTTTCTCTTCAAACAGATCGGCATCAAATTCAAGCGCGCCAGAGAGTCTGCCTGAAGTTTCTGTCAGTGATAACGTCAGGTCAAAGTGCGAACTGGCATGTTGTTGCTCCCTCAGTGAGAGGGTCAGTCCCGCAAGCTCAAGGTGCTGAAGCGGAGTATTATCCAGTGCCAGCATCACCTGGAATAGAGGGCTATGACTCAGGCTACGTGTCGGACGCAACACTTCAACAACTTTGTCAAAAGGCAAATCCTGGTGAGCATAAGCAGCAAGGGCGTGTTGGCGAACCTGAGCCAGTAAATCACTGACGGTCTCACACTCTGACAACCTGACTCGTAACGCCAGGGTATTCACAAAGAAACCGATCAATCCCTCAAGTTCACGATAAGGTCGGTTGGCTACTGGGGTACCGATGACCACATCATCCTGCCCACTCAGGGTGGATAATACAAACGACCATCCTGCCAGCAGGGTCATAAAGAGCGTTGTCCCATGACGCTGACTGAGGGTTTTAAGCGAAGTGACCAGTGCCTTATCAAGGCATAATGGCACGCGTCCCCCCCGATAACGCTGCACTGCGGGACGTGGATGATCTGTCGGTAATGTCAGTAGCTCAGGCGATCCTTCCAGCGTTTTTTTCCAGAAATCAAGCTGTGCTTTAATGCTCTGCTCCTGAAAGTCGTTGCGTTGCCAGTGAGCATAATCGGCATATTGTACCGTCAGGGCGCTGGGCGTCTCACTGTTAGCTTCGCATGCCGATTGATAGAACATCCCCAATTCATTAATCAATATACCTACTGACCAACCATCAGAGATAATATGATGCTGAGTCAACATCAGGATATGTTCCTCATCATCCAGCTGTAACAGGGTTGCCCGAATCAGCGGATCCTCACGCAAATCAAATGGGGTCGATTGATCCAGTTGATTTAACTCACTGATGCGCGCTAAGCGAGATGCCTCATCGATGCCCTGTAGATCCTCAAACGCTATTTCCAGTCCACAATCTGCATCCTCGATCTGTTGATAGGGCTGACCATCAATAGTGACAAAATGGGTTCTCAGGCTTTCATGCCGGGAAACAATCGCGTTGAATGCGGTTCTGAACGCCTGATGATTAAGCTTACCTTTGAGGCAGATCGTTGCCGGAATATGGTATGCAACACTGGCGGCGGAATCGAGCTGGCTTAAAAACCATAACCGTTGCTGTGCAAAAGAGAGAGGTAAAGGTTGATTCCTGTCAACCCGACCGATAGAAGAAACCTGTGACGGCTGCGACTTGCTTTTGGCCTGCATCAACGCTTTAAGTTTCTTCTCTAAAAGAACGCGTTTTAATGCATCAATATCCATGACTGTCTCTTTCATTTTAGCAACTCCTCATCCATCATTTTTGCCAGCTCTTCCACTGACATTGCATCCAGCGCGCGTTGTATCTCTGCAATATCCTCTTCTTCTATCATGTTCATTTGTGCAGTGAAGATGGTTTTGGCCAGTTCAAGCAAGGTTGGCGAGATAAATAAGCTTGATATTGAAATATCGACCAAAAATACCGACTGGATACGGTTGATAAGTTGCACCGCCATTAACGAATGGCCACCCAGCTCAAAGAAATTGTCATGACGTCCAATTTGCGTGACAGACAATAACTCCTCCCAGATCAGTGCCAGTCCGTTTTCTATTTCACCTATCGGAGCCACATAATCCTGCGTCATCATGGCACGCTGATCCGGCTCAGGCAGTGCACGCCTGTCCAGCTTGCCATTGGCCGTTAATGGGAATGACTCCATCACGACATAAGCGGATGGCAGCATATAATCTGCCAGTGAGAGTGATAACTGCCGACGCAATTCCGCCGGAAGTGGCTGACAACCATTTTCAGGTAACAGGTATGCCACCAGGCGTTTATCCCCGGCGCTATCTTCACGTACGATCACGGCCGCTTGACGTACTCCCTCACAGGCCGTTAACGCGGTTTCAATCTCTCCCAATTCAATACGGAACCCGCGAATTTTTACCTGAAAATCATTGCGTCCGAGATAATCAATATTGCCATCAGGTAACCAGCGACCCAGATCGCCCGATTTATACATTCGCTGCCCGGCAATAAATGGATTGGGTAAGAAGCGCTCAGCGGTCAGTACGGGCTGATTAAGATAGCCGCGTGCGACACCCTCTCCGGAAATATAGATCTCACCAGAAACACCGAGAGGTGCTGGCTGACCATGTTCATCAAGGATATACACCTGAGTATTACTGATTGGTTTGCCGATCGGTATGGCGCGTGACGGATCAACCGGGGATACAATCGCAAACGATGTTGCGAAAGTGGTTGTTTCCGTCGGGCCATAACCATTGATCACCCTTTGGGGCTGCTGTGTCGCCTGCTGTAATTCAGCAATTTTTTGAGGATCAAGCACGTCACCACCGATCAGCAGATAACGTAGTTTCCCAAACACTGGAGTGAGATCGTTAATGTATTTATTAAATAATCCCACGGTTAACCACATTGCTGTCACGTTAGCCTCGATCAGAGTTTCGCACAACAGTGGGGGATTAAGCAGGGTTGATGTCGAAACAACATGCAGCCGTGCGCCATTCAGCAATGCCGACCAGACTTCCCAGGTTGATGCATCAAATGCAATATTGGCGCAATGTGCAATACAATCGTCTGGCCCGATATCCGCAATACCATTGTTAAGCGCTAAATGATTAACATTGATGTGCTCGACCATCACACCTTTTGGCTGACCGGTTGAGCCGGAGGTATAAATCACATACGCCAGATGCCGTGACGTCAGACCAATCCGCCACGGATCCGGGTTACTTTCACTCTCCGCGCTTCCTGGTATTAGCTCATCAATTAACAGCGTCGGCAGACCGCTAGCCAGATTCTCTGCCCATTGTTGCTCAGTGATCACAGCAACGGGTGCGGCATCCTCCAGCATGTAGTTCAGCCGCTCCGCTGGCGCAGCCGGATCTAGTGGCACATACGCCCCGCCCGCTTTCAGAACGGCCAGCATACTGACTACGCTGGGCACACTGCGTCCGATACAGAGCGCCACGCGATCATCCGGCCTGACACCCAGCCCCAGCAACGCATGTGCCAGCCTGTTCGCTTTCCGGTTCAGCGCATCATAACTGAGCGTCGATGTACCCTCTTCCACCGCGATCGCATCCGGTGTTCTGCGTACCTGTACTTCAAACTGTGAGTGGATCAGACTCTCACCGGGAAACGGACGCCGGGGGGAGTTAAATTCCTCCAGCAACTGACGCCGTTCGCCCTCCGGCAGTATCGGCAGGCTGAGAATCGGGCGTGACGGCTTATCATGCAGCGCCTCCAGCAGTCTGCTCATGGCCGTCATCAGGTACGCAGTCATCCGTCCGGCATCAATACCCTCGACGGTCTGAGCCGTCAGTACAAACCCCTCTCCCAGGTCATCAACCGCGTAAGTCAGCGGATAGTTAGTCCGTTCTTCGGTTTCCAGCAGCGTCATTCCGGCCCAGAGCTCGGTGCCGACCCCCGGCAGACTGTGGCGATAATTCAGTATCGCGCTGAACAACGGCAGCGGCTGTGGCACGCTGCTACAACGCAGCGCCAGCGCTAAGGGGGCCTGTTCATGTTCAAACAGCCCCGTCAGCCCGTGGAATGTCTCCTGCACCGCTTCATGTACGCTTTTTTCAGCGAGTTGTACACGCAGAGGCAGCGTATTAATGAATATCCCCATGCCGCGTTCTGCACTGCTGCCTCCCTGCAGACGCCCCATCAGTACCGTACCAAACACCACATCATCGTGGCCACATAGCTGTGACAGCACCCGCGCACAGGCGGTATGGAATAACACCCCGGGGCTGACCCCCAGTGCGCGAGCCGCACTGCGTACACGTCCTGAGAGCGTGCTATCCAGTGGCAGCGACATCTCTCCGGTTCGCCCGCCACTCTCCTGAATATCAAGAATACCAAACGGTGCCGTCGGCGTATCAACATCACCCAGCAGACTACGGAAGTAGGCTTCATGCACCGCGGGCGGCGTCCGCTGAGTATGGGCAATAAAATCACGGTAAGGCAGAGAGACAGGCAACGATGTTGAGCCTCCCGCCAACAGCGCCGTTATCTCACCACAGATAAGTGCCATTGAAATATGGTCACAAACCAGATGATGGAAGCAGAGCGCCAGCAGCCACTGCCCGCGCTGCGGATCATAAACTGTATCCGCTGAGAACAACGGGGCTTTGTCTAACGCGATACGCCGCCGCCGTGGGTTGATATACGCCAGCAGCTGTGTGGCAATGTCGGCTTCACCGTCAGGGATAAACGCATTCACCTGCAGAGGAGCATGCCGCCAGACGACCTGTACCGGATGTGTGATACCCTGCCAGCAGGCTGCACTGCGCAGAATATCATGACGATCTATCACCTGTTGCAGGGCCTGCAGAAACGTATCGAGCCTGTCGCGTGAGTCAAAACCGAGCAGACTGTGCAGCAGGTAGGTGTCTCCCTCTTCCTGCAGCAGATGATGAAACACGATCCCCTCCTGCAGAGGTGACAGCGGGTAGATATCCTGCACATTGGCCACCCCACCCTCAACCGTGGCAACCACCGCCGCTATCTCATCCTGCGTCAGGCTCACCAGGGGCAGCATCTCCGGTGTTATTTGCGTACAGTGCTCAGGAATACCGACCGGTGGAACAGACAGTGCGTCATCTTCTGCCTCAACATCCGTGAGACGTAAAGCCATCTCACTCAGCACCGGTGCAGAGAATGCCGTACGAATATCCAGTGACAGTCCCTGTGTACGCAACCTCTCCAGCAGACTGACCACCATGAGGGAGTGCCCCCCCAGCTCAAAGAAATTATCATCGCGTCCGACCTGTGTTACCCCCAGCAACTCACGCCAGACAGCCGCCAGCCGCTGTTCCCGGTCATTCACCGGTGCCACATAACGCTGACTGACCACCGCATGCTGATCCGGAGCAGGCAGCGCCCGTCTGTCCAGCTTGCCATTGGGGGTCAGCGGAAACGACGTGACCACCACATAAGCTGCTGGCAGCATATACTCCGCCAGCGAGACAGCCAGCTGACGCCGCAGGGCGGCTGGCTCGGGCTGGTATCCGGGTTCAGGCAACAGATAGGCCACCAGACGTTTATCCCCCGGTGAATCTTCACGGGCAATCACAACTACTTCGCTCACCCCCTCACAGGCGGCAAGCGCAGCCTCAATTTCACCCAGCTCAATGCGGAAGCCGCGTATTTTGACCTGAAAATCATTTCGTCCGAGGTACTCAATATTGCCCTCAGGCAGCCAGCGTCCAAGGTCGCCGGTTTTGTACATCCGTGTGCCAGGCTGCTGGGAAAAGGGATCGGGCAGAAAACGTTCGGCGGTAAGCGCCGGCAGGTTCAGATACCCGCGCGCCACCCCATCACCCGCAATATAGAGCTCGCCCACAGCCCCAATCGGTGCAAGCTGACCGTAATTATCGAGTATGTAAATAGACAGATCAGCCAGAGGATGACCAATAAGACTTGCACGGTGGGCAGTAATATCGGTACGAGTGATTTCATAGTATGTGGCATGCACGGTAATTTCAGTAATGCCGTACATATTGATCAGTTTGGTATTGTCATTCAGCGGGTGATTAATCCACGGTACCAGGGTACGCATCTCAAGTGCTTCGCCACCAAACACGATGCAACGTAGCGCATGAGGCTCCTCACTTTGTGCAGCAATAAGCTGGCGGAATGCGCTGGGCGTCTGATTCAGTACTGTCACTTTTTCACGGCATATCAGTGCATAAAACGCTTCTGGTGAGCGAGCACAGACCGGCGACACCACCACCAATTTACTGCCGTAACATAGTGCGCCAAACAGTTCCCATACAGAAAAATCAAAGGAAAATGAATGAAATAATGTCCATACATCGTTGCGTGAAAAGTTAAAATCTGGCTGTGTCACAGATAAGAGGCGCGTGACATTGCCGTGTTCAACCACCACGCCTTTCGGTTGCCCCGTAGACCCTGACGTATAGATGACATACGCCAGATGATGTGCCGACAGCCCTATCATCTCAGCAGAGGGATTACGACAGACATCACTCTCAACGGTCGATGATAGCAGTTGGTCAATCAGCACGACTTCGGTTGAATAACTGACACGTTCAGCCAATAAAACGTCTGTCACCAAAGCCACTGGTGCGGAATCCTCAAGCATGTAAGTTAACCGCTCAATCGGGTAAACGGGATCAAGAGGCACATAGGCGCCACCCGCTTTGAGAATACCGAGGATACCTACAACCATATCCAGACCACGATCCAGACAAATAGCAACCCGATCATTAGGTGATACACCCAGTGCTATCAGATGGTAGGCTAATTTATTAGCACGACGATTTAGCTCATCATAACGTAGCGACTGATCTTCAAATATCACAGCGATTGCGTCAGGTGTTTGCGTCACGTGTTGTTCAAAAAGATGGTGAATTAATCCATGATGTTTCATCGCCTCTGACGCTTCATGGCCATGAGGTAATAGTTGCTGGCGTTCTGCATCAGACAGGATCGGTAAACAGGCAACCTGGCTATCACTGTTTTTCAACACGCCGTCCAACAAGACAGACAACCGTGATTGCATCGTCATGACCCCTTCAGCGGTCAGATAATCACCTGAAAAATTGAATTCAACTGTAACGGGTTGACCGGTGGGACTGCCATTAGGGTAGATATATTGATTGATCGTAATACCCAGCGGATATTGCGCGCGATGATGCGGCTCAATCGCACATACGGTAGCCCCTTCCATGTGAATGCCAGCAACGTATGCTTCAAATGACAACGTCATATCAAACAGATGGGAACGCCCTGCTTTCTGCTGTATTTGTGCTTTCCAGTTAATTTCTGCAATGGGCATACGCTGGTGTTTATAGCACTGACGCAGTTCTACTGACACCTTGCGCATAATATCAATGAACGTATCACTGGGAATAATGTTCACTCGAACCGGAATGACAGACGCATACATTCCTACTGCCTTTTTTTGACTGGCATTTCTACGGTTATGTAATGGAATACCGATAACAACATCATCGGTATTATTTACCCGGTTAAAATAACAAGCAAAAAGAGCGTACATGAAATGTAATGTGGAAAAGCCATGTGCCGCGGCAAGTTCTTCGATAGACAGTAGTAACTCGCCACTGAGCGTCCAGACCACAGGCTCCGGCGTGATCCCTGTTTCTGCCTCCGTTTTGACTAATGGAGGTAACAGTGCAGGTGGTAGTGTTTTATACTTCTCCATCCAGAATTGTTGATCTTTTATATAACGGGCTGAGCACAAATAGGCTTTGTCCTCTTCAAGGTAATCAACATAGGATTGAGCCGGGTTACCTACAAGCTCCTCTCCATTGATAATCGCACTGTAATTAGCCGCTATCTCATCATTAATCAGGCTTAAACTCATACCATCCGCAATCAGATGGTGACAGCAAAAAAGCCAGTACCAGCGTGTTTCACTGTCGCGAATCAGCAGTGAACGCCATAATTGACCATCCAATCTGAAGGGTGCAGTAAAGGTTGATTTTATGATGTTATCTATCGATGATGATGGTGCATCCTGCGCAGAGTAATCGACAAAATCCAATCTGATCGTGCGCTCTGAGGTGATATACTGTTCTGGTTTATCCTGAGCAACCAACTGCAAACGTAAGGCATCATGACGTTCGATAACGGCGGTTAATGCTTTGGTCAATGCCGCGAGATCCATCTCACCCTCTATCGTCGCGATAGAACCGATATTGTAATTAGTCAGTTCAGGATGAAGTATCTGATCGAGCCAGACCACCTCCTGAACTGAACTTAGTGGAATGCCATTTTGAACAGATAAGTCAGGAGAATGCGCAGATACATTTTTAACAGATGGAGTGTCCATAAATCCATAATTCCCTATAAAAAAACTTAACTAAATATGATGAAATCTTTCCGTGTCATACGCAGATTTGTTAAGTTAATTTACATAAAAAATTTGGGTTAAAAAAGATTAAATTATTAATTAAAAATATTTACAATGTTTATGGCTATAAAATCAATTTATGTGTTGAATATGTTTTAATGTTGTGATTATAAAGTTATCTCTTAGTTAGGTGTTATGATGATAACTAACTGATATACATTAAAATTTGAAATATGTTCAAGAAAAAAAACATAAAGTTAATTATGCCGATCTAAGCAACGGACCCCGTCAGCAGAAAGCGCTGTGCGACCTCGCGGTGCATCATGAAACGCTGCCGCGCGGCTCGTTCGCATATACGGACGTTTCAGCAATGATTGTCCGCATTGATGCTGAGTAGCTGTGCTCAGGGAGCATTCCCGGGTATCCCCCGGGATTCCCTATCTGTAACCGGGGGATCGTCCGGCCCCGTGGTCGCATGCCTCTGCAGCCGAAAACCGGGCGGGCCTGCGGCCCGGGGGTGAACAGTGCTGACGCACTGTAATACCCCCTTCGCCTGCCCTTGCTCTGCCCGGTCTTTCTCTCACTGTCTCTCTTCCTGCTGTGATTTGTTTTCCTGTTGCTGCCGTGCTGCTTAACATCCTTGATGACAGGATGCTGCAGCGGATCAGCAGTGTCGTGATTCTGGTGGTAAGTCCTGGGTTGCTGTTGGTGTTGGTGGCCACAGCTATGGCGTGTTAGCTGATATCGCTGTCCTGTCGGTTTTTCTTCCCGCTGTCTCTGCCTGCGGGCGACTTCCCTCACGGGAACCGGCGCTGTCGTAAACGGAGACGGCAAGCCGTCTCCGCCCTGTCGGGCATCCATCGCACTGTCGCTGGTTCAACATCACGCTTGCGGCATCCGTGGACGGATGCGCCGCTCTCACCTGCCCGGCGGTAATGCTACCGGGCCTCTTCGGGGCAACGCCGTTTCGCGCCCGCGCTCTCCGCCGTTGCGGCGGGTTCCTGCTCATTTCCTTCTGTTTATTTCACCCTTTTGAGTCCTTTCGCCGGGGCTGAGACAAGCACAGCCGCTGTCGGCTGTCCAGGGTAAATGGCACGCGGTAAACCGCGCCCCGGACATCCGCCAACGCCCGCGCTGATTTACGCCCCTGCGGCGAACGGCTCTCAAACGGGTGAAGGTAACAACCGGCGGGCGCGTTCAGCAGGTCCCCGCAAAACGTCAAAACCGCGGCCCCGGCAACTCAACGGGTGAGGTTTTTTTAAAAGCAAAACAGGTTCAGAAGGAGGAGCAATATGAGCGAGGCGCTGGCGGTTTTACCCGACGACACCTTTACCCGCGAACAGGCTGAGGCCGTTGCGGCGCAGTACGCCAACGTGGCAATTGAGGACGATTGGGGTTCGCATTTTCGCCTGGTTGTCCGTAAGGACGGTGAAATGGTCTGGCGCACGTGGAACTTTGAGCCGGGCGGCACGTACTGGCTCAACCGTTATATCGCCGACTACGGCATCCGTAAGCCGGAGTGAAAAAAATGCCCTGCCGGAGCTGTCACTCCGCAGGGCCGGAAATCACCAATATCAATGAGGTATTAAGTATGTCAGTAACCGATGTTAAAGCAAAAACACCCAAAAAAGCGAGCGGTAAAAAAATCACTCAGGCGCAGGAAGATGCCCTGAAGTCTGCTCTTGAGGCCGCCGCCGTTGAGTATGTCCCGCTGTCCAGCCTCGTGAAATCACCGCTGAACGTGCGCACCATCCCGTATTCCGCGGACAGCGTTCGCGGCCTGGCCGACTCCATCGGGGCGCTCGGACTGCTGCAGAATCTGATTGTTCACACCCTTGCGGACGGGAGACACGGCGTGGCGGCAGGGGGCCGCCGACTGACAGCTCTGCATCTGCTGGCGCAGGAAGGGCGTCTTGCGGGTGACTGTACTGTCATGGTGAAGCGCGTTTCTGACGACATTGCCGCGCTTGCGTCCATTGCCGAAAACGAACAGCGGGCCGCCATGCACCCCGCCGAACAAATCGCCGGATTCCGCACGCTGGCAGAGCAGGGCAAAACCCCCGCGCAGACGGGCGACGAGCTCGGCTTCGGCTCCCGCCACGTGCAGCGCATGCTGAAGCTGGCGAATCTCGCGCCGCCCCTGATGGAGAAGCTGGCGCGGGATGAACTCACCGTGGAGCAGTGTCAGGCGCTCTGTCTTGAGGACGATCATGCCCGTCAGGTAGAGGTATTCGAAAGCGTGAAGGCCAGCTGGTCGGGCGCGCCCGCACACCTGATTAAACGCGCCATCACCGAAACCGAGATGCGCACCGACAACGCTAAATTCCGGTTTGTCGGGCGCGAAGCGTACGAGGCGGCGGGGGGTTACGTCCGTGAAGACCTGTTCAGCCAGGACGAGGGCGACGGTACGGCAGACAGCGTGCTGGTTGAGCGTCTGGTACAGGAGAAGCTGGAGCGCATCGCCCTGGACTTTCAGCAGCGTGAGGGCTGGGCATGGAGTCGCGGACGCTCAGCCCGCATCTGGTACCACGGTGAAGACGGTAAAGAGTTCGTTCAGCCTGTTGAACCCGATCCGGTGTACACCGCTGAGCAGCAGCAGCGTCTTGATGAACTCCGTAAGCAGTGGGGCGGCTATGACTCCCTTTGTGACGAGACGGACGCGCTGGAAACTGAGATCGAAACCATCGAACAGGCCGCAGTGGTCAGCGCGTGGACTGACGACATGAAATCCGGCGCGGTGGTGATGGTCAGCCTGTACGAAGGGCAGGCGTACGTGCAGCGCGGCGTGCGCCTGAAAGCAGAGTTGCCGGAAGAAACCGAAACCAGCAGCGTGACGGTGCCCTGCACCCCGCGTCCGGCCGATGCCGCAGAGGGGGTGAGCCTCCCGCTTCTCACGAAGATGTCCTCTGAGCGTACGCTGGCGGTACAGGCGGCGCTGATGCAGCAGCCCGAAAAGGTGGTGGCGCTGATGGTCTGGCGCATGTGTACCTGCGTTTTTTCCGGCTGTCTGACCACGAGGCACCCGTTCCGCATCAGCCTGACCGTCTCCCACGGCACCCTGACGGAAAACGCCCCCTCTGGTAAGGGCGGCGCGGCGTTTAACATTCTGATGGCCGAAGAAGCGCGCCTGAAAGCCCTGCTGCCGGAAGGGTGGGAGAAGAACTTCACCACCTTCTTTGCACTTGACGGCGGGGTGCTGATGTCGCTGATGGCCTTCTGCACGGCCTGTTCAGTTGACGGGGTACAGACCCGCGATATGGGGCATACCTCGCGCAGCACTCTCGATACGGTAGAGGCGGCAATCGGATTCCACCTGCGCGACTGGTGGCAGCCGACGAAGGAAAACTACTTCGGCAGCCTGAAACATCCTCAGATTGTGGCATCCCTGAAGGAGGCGGGCCTGACGGGCGCGGCGGGTGACGCGGAGAAGATGAAAAAGGCCGATGCGGCAGGGCATGCGGAGCACTTCTTGCAGCATAACCGCTGGGTTCCTGCCTGGCTGAAGGGGCCTGAGCCAGCGGGTGAGGCCGATGCTGACGAAGCTGTATCAGATACCGGAAGCCCTGACAACGACACCATTAATACGGCACACGCCGCCTGATAACGGAGAGCCGCCCTGCGGGGCGGCAGTAAGGAGATACCCATGCAGACTGTTCTGACCCCCGACGTACTGAAAACGATTTCCCACGATGAGTTTGAGGACTGGCGCGACAGCGGGGAGGATTACCGCCGGGAGCTGACCCACGCCGTCATGCGTGACCTGTCCTGCCCGGAAAACTGGGACATGAACGGCGAGTACCGCAGCGAGTTTGGCGGGTTCTTTCCCGTGCAGATACGCTTTACTCCCTCGCACGACAATTACCATATTGCGGTGTGTAGTCCCGGTGCCATCTGTCCGGCGTGGATGGTGGTGTTCGTTCCCGCCAGCGGTCGCCCGTTCTCCGTCATTCGTACCCTGAGCGGCTACCAGCCGGAGCTTGTCAGCCACACTGTCGGACTGACGGCGCGTCTTGATGCGGACGGCTACGGCCAGGCCAGCATTATCAGCATTCTGGCGGCGGAGGGTGCGGCATGATCCCCTCACATCTCTCCCTCGTTCCCTTCAGCCCTGAGCAACGCGCCGCGATGGAGGCTGTTGCGGAGGTTGAGCGCAGGCGGTCCAGCGGCGCGGCGTCCACGGCGTTCCCGTATGCCAGCGCTTATTTTCGCCGGCTCACGGGCAGCACGCGCATCACTATCAGGGAAATCCGTCATTTTGCGCCGGTGCTGACGGCGCGGGAGCTGCGGGGCTGCAGGGAAAGCTGGCTCAGCGCCATTGATGCCCTGATTGAGAGTCGCGGGACGTGCTGCTGGCTGCCGCTTTCTGTCGGTGCGGGTCAGCGCCTCTTTCCGGAGGTGACCTTTCAGCAGGCCGAGCGCGTTCGCAGTCAGGACGCGCTGCGGGATGAAAAGTACAGCCGCCAGCGCCGCAAAGAGCAGCGTCAGCGTGAGAGGGCGTACCAGGCGCTGGCGGGGCAGGCGGAGGCTGAGCTGGCATTCCATACCCCCGGTACGGTCAGCAGCTGGAGCGCGCGCTGGTCAGGTACTGAACTGCGCCAGTACGACCTGGAGGAGATGTTCTGGCGCTGGAGCGAGCGTTTTCCGTCTCTTGAGCCTCTGGAGCGCTGGATGATGGAGAGCCAGCCGCTATGGGTGGTGATGGCTGAAGCGGATGCGCTGGCGCGGGAAAGTGCGGAGTCCGTCAGGCAGCTGGAGCACTGGATGGTACCGAACAAGCTGACGTACCGGGAGGGGGCATGAGCAGGAGAGCAAATCCGTACGGGCAGGAACTGAAAATTGCCCGCAGTCAATGTAAACGACTTAAAACGTTGATAAACAAGCTCACCGATATGTCGGTTGAGTGGGATGGCCTGAGTGGTGGTCTGGAGTGCGACTTCAATATGCTGGCCGAAGAGGTGGAGAAGCAGCTGGACGTACTTGATGCGCAGATTTCCGACTGGGCTGAGGGGTACGGCGACGGCAGGGAGGTGGAGTGATGACAACAGAACGGAATACGCAGGGAAGCATCGTCTGCAGGGAGTGCGGCAGGGCGTTTGCCTTCCTCGCTCCGCATCTGCGTATGACACATGAGATGTCGGTAAGCGAATATCGCGAGCGCTGGAGTATAGCGAAACATGTCCCGCTTGCCAGTGCCGAGCACTCAGCCAGATGCCGGGACAACGTTATCAGGCGTATCCGGAGCGGCGAGCTGGACCCTGAGCTGCAGGTCAGGATGATGGCGGAAGGGTACGCCAGGATAAAAGACCGGAGCAGCCCCTCAGCACTACAGCAAAAGTCGTCCTCCAGAACGGCGACCATAAACCGGATATGGGAAACCTCCCCTGCCGTGAAAAGGGTCAGCGCAGAGATCCGGCGGGAGGCCGTGCGCAGAATGAAGGCCCGCAGCGAAACGGGTGAAAAGGTGCGGAGTATTGCTGATGAACTGAACCTGTCCCTGAGCTGTCTGTACCGCTGGCAGGCTGAAGATGGCTGAGGGCCTGTCGGGATTATTTTCACCCATGCTTTTGGGATAACATCATTTAATGTCTGCGCAGAATGCCGGTGCCGGACACTTTTCTGGTTAACAGCCTGCTGCTGCGGGCTGATGTACTGGATTCAAAGCGGTATACGCTGGAGGGCCTGGCTAATGAACTGGCTGTTTTCACCGAAACGGCCACGCACGGGCGGCGTCCCTGACGGGACACGGCTGTCGTGGACAGAGCCAGCAAGCTGTCTCTGACCTCCGGGCGTCCATCCTGCCGCAACGTCAACCCCATGCGCTTGCTGCGTCCGTAAACGGACGCGCCGCTTCACCATGCCGGCGATAAAGCCGCCGGCACTCAGGTGACGCCACGCCGTTCCGCCGTGTCGGGTGTGTTCATCCTCTCCCCGTACCTCTGGCGAGCCCTCTCCCGTTAAGTCCCCGGGCGGAGGGCTTGTCGTAGCACCGTCGCGTCGTCATCCGAAGGGTGAAATGAACTCCGCCAAAACTTTTTGCGAAGGACCGCAAAAACTTTTGTCTCCGCCCTTCTCCTGCCGCCCCGCCGTTGCTCCTTTGCCCATTGCCGCCAGGGAACTCACCGAGAGATGGATTAACCACCAGACAGGAGGAAAAGCAGGATGAACACACAGAACATCAACTTCAAAACCGCCACCAAAGAATCTACCAAAAGATGGGGGACAGACCCGAAAGCGCGTCTGGCTGTGTTATCGCGGAGCAAAAGTCATATCTGGCCGAGCTCTGCGGCGTGTGGAATCTCAAGCTGAGCCAGAAAGACGAGGCAGAGGAAATCCTGCGTCTTATCAGCCTGATGAGCGACAACGTTCACAGGGAAGGCGTGCTGTGCTGGGAACGTTCATACCCGCTTGTGTCGTTTCATGTCGTGCAGCCGTGGTTGCAGGCTAAAGATCATGCCATCCGCTTATACGGCGTTATCGGGCGCGAGGCGTGGGAGATCGCGCGTAAAGACCTTTGTAACAACATAAATTTTGCTCAGGCCATGTTGCGCCTGGAAGCCCGTCTATAAGCATAACCCACGGCGGCAGGGTATGCCGCCAGTCACAACGGAGAGACATCATGAGCATCAGCAACGGTAATGCGAACAGCACATTCAGCTTCGACGCATGGGAGAAAAGCGCGCTCAGTGAGCTTGATACCCTGCAAAACCACGTCAGTAAAGCCCTGATGAAGTACCAGAGCAATACGGACAAAACGGCGCTGGGCGAGTCTGCAAACCGCTATATGGGCGAACTCGGAACAGCTGTCACGCGCATCCTGAAAGCCACGCCAGCCATTCAGCTGAAAGTCGACGGGATTACCGACATGCTGCACCTGATGGCGCATTTTTCCGGCATCACGTTTGACGAATAACCACCACGGCGGAATATCAACGCCATTAACCAAAAGGAGATAATCCATGCACTTAAATCTGACCGAATCCAGTGCCGAAGCAGGTATGTACGCGACCAGTGAGGCCGAACGCGCGTACTGGCTGAGCAGCGAAAAGTCATGCCTGACCGCGCCCGTCGAAATCGACGTTCACGCCTTCCATGATGCGCTGGGGCTGATGTACCCGATGAACTGGCGCAGCAGTGAGAACGGCGAGTGTGAAACCTTCATGCTGGCTGAAAAGGTCTGCGGCAATGTGAGCGAAATCTACGCGCGGATCGGTATCCGTTATTACAGGATGCGCGACTACAGCAACCTTGACCACGCTGAGATTCTGGCACGCGTTAAGGAGGGAGTGCAGCGCCAGAAATGAGAAAAGCAGGCTTTCGCCTGCCTTACCCGCCGGATTAGACGCCTTGGAACGATTAATCTGGCCTTCACCAAAAGGAACAAACCAATGCAATTCAGTGAAGTTTCGATTGTCACACCGACCGCCCTGTATGTCCAGATGCGTGAGGCGGAAAACGCACCCGTAAAAAAACAGGTGCGTATTAAACGCAGTGATATCGACAGTGACGAAATCAGCGCCGAAATGCGGGCGCTGGGTCGTCACATAGCGCACTGCCGGAAGAAGGGGCGCGCCGTTCGTATTCCTGCTATGCGCGGGAGTGAGTGGGGGCAGGTGTTACGCACGCTCGAACTGACGCGGGCATTTAACTGACGGAGGAGCTGCTCCTTACGGGGCGGCATTTAGGAGGAACTATGTCTCAACTCAGTTTTGCCAGCTTTTTTGACCAGGCGAAAGAGGCCGCACCAGTAACACCCGCTAAACCCATATTGCCTGCAGTGAACGCGCAGACGATACCGCAACGGATGATGACCATCGGGGAAGCTCGCCGCCAGTTTGTCAGCGTGTTCATGGACACCGCCCGCCACCTGCGCCGCTGGGAGGTGTTCGGCGACTTCATCACGCTGGCCGCCAGTGAACTGGACATGGCGCGGATAAGAACGCCGGACAACATTGAGCAGAGCCGAGAAATCTGCGCGAAGTACGGCGAGAGCGATATCAGCAATCTGGATACGCTTTTCTGCCTGATGGTCTGCGCGCTGGAGGCGAAATTTCACGACTTTCTCGGCGCGATCTTCATGGAGCTGGAGCTGGGCGACGACCGGAACGGGCAGTATTTCACGCCGTATCACGTCCAGTCACTGCTGGCGAGGTTGCTGATGCCGGACGTCGACGAAACGATACGCCGTGAGGGATTCGTGACTGTCAGCGATCCGGCAAGCGGTGCGGCGGGAATGATTGTGGCGTATGCGGAATATCTGCTGGAGGCGGGATATAACCCGTCTGAGCATATGTTCGGTAGCTGCATCGATATCGATCCTGTTGCGGCCGATATGGCGTTTATTCAGCTTTCCCTGCTGGGTATTCCTGCCGAAGTAGTCACGGGTAATACGCTCACAATGCAGCTTAACAGGGTTCGCTATACGCCCGTTTACTATATCAACAACTTTGAAAAACGCCTGGAAGACCGGCGCCGGGTAAGTGCCATGCGCGAATTTATGCGCGGCATGAATAAAGCACCATAGCCAGCCTCAAGGGCAGGGGTATACCCTGCCTTTCGTGGCTTTAAAGGCCGCGCGCCTGCGGCGCAGAATAAGCAGGCTGCGCTGACGCTCTGCCTGCATTATTCCGGCGCGTGGTTTTGTGATTTCACATTTGTTTTGCTGTTGGCTTAATATTCATCGTTCTCCGGCTGACAATGCTTTTTATTATTCTGCCACTGATATGGATATGAATTTTTCTTTTCCGGGCGTCGTCCCTGAAGGGACACGGCTGTCGTGAACGGAGCCGGTAAACCGTCTCCGCCCTTCGGGCTTCCATCCTTGACGCAAATTCAAATCCACGCTTGCTGCATCCAGAATGGATGCGCCGCTTTCACCGTGGCGGTAATAAATTACCGCCATTCTGGTGGCCGTAACGGTAATTCGTCCTGCGACGATTGCCCGTTACGGGATGTGTGCATTCTCCTTGTGTGACTATCGCCCGATTTCATCAGTTCGCAGAGGGCTGCTTTTAGCATCAGCCAGTAAGGAAATAAAGGGGTAGATGAACGCTGCGCGCCCCTTTATTTCCTTACTGTCAGCAGCTCATTGCCCTTCGCCGCTCAGTGATGAAGTCGAACAGTGAGGAGAAAATCAGAATGAACACATTAAACGTCAAAAACGTCACTCGTGAATCAGCCGAACAATTTAAAACCGATAAACGCCAGCGCTACTGTGTTACAGATGGCGATGAACGGCTTGATTTTATTCCTGCACTCTTTTTTACGCCTTCTGCTGATAATATGATTGCCAGCTGGTTACGTCAGCATTCAGATTACAATGGTGGTTTCTGGAGTTACTGGATAATTCCGCAGGGCACCGGAGGTAACGTGGCTCCGAACTGTGTCAGATTCACCACGACGCAAACCGGATATATCGCACCGGAAGGTGAACAGCGCTATAACATGATTATTCCCGGTAATTACTTTGAAGCAGAGGTCAGTGCCGATGCTGCCGGAATTATTGCTACACTGATGATCATGAACTGGTTGTCCTGGCAGGTTGCCTATATGGGCGCCGAATATGCACACGTCTGCAGAAGCCTGGTCGCTCGTCAGGATGCACTGAAAGACTACATCAGTAACATAAAACACCCTGAAGCTCATTTAATTTACCGGGCTATTGATTGACGGGTTAAAGACAGGATGGAGAAAAGACCTCGGTATGAGGTCTTTTTTATTGTTTTGAGAGAGTCTGCCCTGAGCCTTTATTCTTCTTTATCGCCCGGTATGTTTCCTCAATTTTTCTGGCATAGACATATCTTCTCTGCGCCTGTTCTTCTGTTTTCCGGAAACCTGCATTGTATGCCCCTACGGCCTGCCAGCTGACTCCCCATTTTTTGAATGCAATTGCAAGATAGTAAGCCCCGGTGTAGATATTCATACACGGATCGGTAATAAGTTGCTCCGGTTTTACTCCATAACGAGCCAGTTCGTTAAAGTGCTGGGAGTCCACCTGCATAAGTCCGGAGCCAAAACCTGAAACAGGGTTGTGGCCTTTAACGTCTGTGCGGAAGTTCGATTCATTCCAGGAGATTGCCCGAAGCAGATCTGGATCTATATGATAATCCCTGCCTGCCAGATCAAAGCAATCAGCTGCGTTCAATACACCAGAAAAAGTCAGCGTTAGAAAAGCGAGAGTCATCCGTTTCATTTTTTTCCTCCGGGTACCATGCCAGAAATACCATAATCCAATCCGAACTTCGGTTCAATGAATATGCACTCCTCACCACCAAAATCACCACACCCCACGCAAAATGAACATTTTGCTGATTTGCGATATAAAACATAAGCTTAGGGAAAAAGTAATGTGAAATAAATTATTTTAATGTGTTGAAGTGATTCATGAATGAATCTCAATCGATTCGTTGTTGAATTAAATGCGATTCATTGATGAATATTAACTTAAAAAACATTCAGTTGCCTGAGTAGTGAATCTATATTAGATTCGCCGTTCAATGGTTGCCGATTCGGGACAGGATTCGGCATCTTACTGTGATGACTCTGCTGATGAATCTCTTAAAATCAGCTGGTGTCAGAATGATTAATTTTCGGTAATTACAAATTATTAAATAAGAGGGTTTATGGCTAAGATCCAGGTTTACGTGAATGATAATGTCGCAGATAAAATTAATTCTCTTGCTGTTCAAAGGCGCGCAGAGGGTGCTAAGGAGAAAGACATTAGTTATTCCAGTATCGCTTCTATGTTACTTGAACTCGGGTTGCGAGTGTATGAAGCACAAATGGAGCGGAAGGAATCAGGATTTAATCAAGTGCTTTTTAATAAAATTCTTCTGGAGGGTGTACTCAAAACCCAATTGACTACAAGTAAGCTTCTGGGCATGACATCGCTTAGCCCACACCTGCAAGGTAACGAAAGATTTGAATTCAAGGAAATGGTGACGTCTATAAGGGATGATGTTAATGAGATGGTTTCTCAATTCTTCCCTAAAGAGGATGATGATCCTCAAAATAAATAACTGTAAAAGCGAGATAAAGAGTTAAATGATCTGCTGGTTTTAGATGACAACTGGAGTTGGCATTGATATATTTTATATGGCCTTAAATAAAATTCGTCGATTCGCCGGTACACCGGGGTAGTGACCCGATGTACCGACTATACACAGAAACCTTTCGAGGAGGCTTCAATGCACCCGCGCGATCCTAAAGATCTATCCCTCTTAAGTCAATCTCTAGATGATGTTGTAAAGCATTTTAACGAGCTTTATAAAGACTCTCCCTTGCCTTTCTGTATTCGTGGCCAATTCAGGAATACAGTCTATAGAAATAACGCATGTTCAGATTTTTTCCACCCGTTATTTAAATCATTCTCTGGTGTTAGTTTTGACCCAGATGAAGTAGAGCTAGATTTGTCTACAATAGAGCTAGAGGCATTTGTCATGGGGGGTGGAACTGCTATTTGTCGTACGTTTAGTTATAATGGTGAGTGTTATCAATTGCGTGTTGAGGTTCGCTCCATTAAAGATGAATTATATGCACTCTGGTTTATAAACTATTTTCCTGACTATCAGGCATTATTCAACACGTCAAATAGGAACAAAAATTGTAGTTTTGATTTTGATTTGTTTCTCTCAGGTTTGACCGCAAAAAAAATGATTGCTTTTTGTTTTTCAATCCTAGGTTTTCAGCTTCATACAACCTCACAATATTTAGGTGTATCGGAGAAGGCTATATCAAGCAGGCTCTCAAGTGTCAAAAATGAGATTGCCAGACATTTCACTGACTATGACGATTTCAGGCTTCACTGCTTGAAAGTGGACGCCTACGAAAAGGCTAAAGTAGTTGTTCTAAAAATAATGAATGTTAAAAATATGTAAAAAAATTAGTGGATTTTATCGCGTATTGAATAAATTGTATTCTACGTGTCACTATTCGCACGCAGGGGAAATTGAGAGGGTAAACATGATTCGACGTCACAGGCTTCGTGGTCCAACTGTCACCATGTCAATTTATTTGGATCCTCAAACGGATCTTCTTATATTGAAGGCAAAAGACAGAAGTGGTCGTTCTAAATCAGCTGAGGCACTCCTTCGTCTGCGTGACCACTTAGAAAAGTATCCTGATTTTTACAACTCTGAAATGGCGGAGGTAATTCCAAACAATATTGATCCCGAAACCCAAAAGTAGTAACTCAGATTTTCAAACATAAGTATCTCTCTGGTTAATTAAAGGAATAATGAAATGACAGAAATCTCCACACTCAATGCCGTACCGGCATCCGCTGTTAAAAAGAAAATCAGTAAAGTCGGTCTTCTTAAATCACTGAAGTTAGCTCTGCCCGTTGCAGCGGTCGCAACGTTCTTCCCGGAAACGGTTATGGCATCCAGTGCCGGTAAAGACCTGATGGCAAGCGGGAATGATACCGTCAAAAGCACGTTCGGATCCGGATCCAGCGTCGTGAAATGGGTCATCCTGGCGGAAGTGCTGGTCGGGGCGGTGATGTATATGACCACGAAGAACCTCAAGTTCCTCGCCGGTTTCGCCATTCTCTCGGTGTTTGTCGCCATCGGTATGTCCGTCGCCGGGTATTAATTCTGATACGGCGTGAGTAAAAGCGCCCCGCATTAAGTGTCCTGCTTAAGTTTGAATGCCGTTAAACGCGTTCAGGGGATCGCTTTGCCTTAATTCTGGTGGGCAGATATTTCCCGGCTGCCCACCCGTTATCAGGAGGCTTAATTTAATGGCAGACGGTTCTCTCAGTAAATACCGGTTCCCCGAAACCCTGACTAACCAGGGCCGCTGGTTTGGTCTGCCCGTGGACGAACTGATCCCCGCCATCATTTGCCTGGGATGGGGGATATGGTCGCAGCACTACCTTTTGGGAATTGTCGCGGGCGTACTGGCCTATCTGGCTATTAAAAAACTGAAAAAAGGGCGTGGCAGTACGTGGCTGCGGGACCTGGTCTACTGGTATATGCCGACCTCCCTGCTGAGGGGCATTTTCCACGACGTACCGGACTCCTGCTATCGGCAGTGGATCAAATAGACAGGATTATTCACATGGATCATGGAGCACGCCTCAGTACACAGCGCGTTATCGCCATCGGATTTCTCTCGCTGGGAACGCTGCTGCTGCTGAGCCTCAGCACTAACGTCATTCAGGGGATTAACAACTACCGCCTGCAGAATGAACAAAAGGTGGCGGTGACGCCGATGCTCTACAACGCACCGTTCGCCGTGTCACAGAATCAGGCCGATGCGTCATACCTGCAGCAAATGGCCCTCTCGCTCATCGCCCTGCGGGTTAACGTCACGCCGGAAACCGTGGATGCCTCTCACGAGCAGCTGCTGACCTACGTCCGGCCGGCGTCCCAGAACGCACTGAAAATCAGGCTGGCGGAAGACGCCACGCGTATCAAGGACAACAACGTGAACTCCTCCTTCTACATGACCAGCGTGAAGGTGTATCCGGCCAGCAGCCGCGTGGACGTGCGCGGACAGCTCAAAACCTGGATTGGCGATTCCAGACCCTATCCTGAGCTGAAGCAGTACGTCCTGCAGTTTGAACGTCAGGACGGGGTCAGCTGGCTGGCTCACTTCGGAGAAATCAGCGATGAACAAAAATAGCCTCAAGACGCTGACCGCATTACTGATGCTGGTCACCGGGCACACGGCGGCAGCGCCGGCGGCTGTATCCGCGACCGTCGTGCCGCTGGCAAACGGGGGGCAGGCGAGTATCGCCGTCAGCAACACCGACCCCAACCTCTTCACCGTGGCGGGCGACCGCGTGACCGCACTGACCAGCCTCGACGGTGAGCTGACCCGCCAGGAGCAGACGGCCAGCGGCGGCGTCATTGTCAGCACCCTCAACAAAAAACCCTTCACCTTTATCCTGGAAACGGAGCGTGGGTTGAACTTCTCCGTGCAGGCGGTGCCCCGTGCGGGCGTGGGCCGGACGATACGTCTCGTGAGTGAGCTTTCCGGCACCGGTGAGGCAGCGCGCACCTGGGAAGAGTCTTCCCCCTATGAGGCCACGCTGGTGTCCCTCAGCCAGCACCTGCTCGGCGGAAAACTGCCGTCCGGCTGGCAGAGCATTCCGGTGACGAACGAAATCCTGACATCACCCGCAGGCCTTACTGCCCGCGCTGAGCGCGTCTGGGTGGGTAACCATCTCAAAGTGGTGAGCTATCGCGTCACCAACGGCACCGCCGCCGACCGTAGCCTGAAGGAGAGTGATTTCTGGCAGCCGGGCATCCGGGGGGTGCTGTTCGCCGTGCCTGCCCGTCAGCTGATGGCGGGAGGGGCGCTGCAGGTCTTCATCATCAGCAGCGGGGAGGCGGCGGATGGCCAGTATTAATGCGCTTGTAAAACGTAAGCAGTTTGTCTGGCTGGGGATTGTGCTCGCCACGGTCGGCGTGGTCGGTGGCGGAGGCTGGTATCTGGCGGAAGCCCGCAACGGAGAGGGCGCAGCGCCTTCCGTGGCGGACGAGCCCGCTCCGGACATGACCGGCGTGGTGGGCAGCACCTTTGACCAGAAGGTGCAGCAGCATGCGACCACCGAAATGCAGGCGACCGCCGCCAGCATGCAGAAGCAGTACGATGCCATGCGCCGCGAACTGGAGCTGGTCAGCAAGGGGCAGTCCGACTACCAGCGGCAGATTGACCGGCTCAGCGGCGAGAACGCGGCGCTGGCCGCGCAGGTGAGTGCGCTGGGGGCGAAGCCGGTCACCGCATCGGGCGAACCGGCTCCGCAGCCGCCGTCACCGCCGCCGGGTCCGGAAGGTGAGCCGCAGCCCGTGGGCTTCCCGCCGCAGGGCGGGGGCGCGGTCCCCCCGCCGACGGCGTTCTATCCCGGCAATGGCGCGGCGCCACCGCCGCAGGTGAGCTATCAGTCCATACCGGTGCCCAATCAGGTGCAGCGTAAAACGTTCAGCTACGGCGACGGGAAAAAAGGCCCCTCGCTGCCGTATATCCCTTCCGGCAGCTTTGCCAAATCGATGCTGATTGAAGGGGCGGACGCCAACGCGTCCGTCACTGGGAACGAGTCCACCGTGCCGATGCAGGTGCGCCTTATCGGACGGGTTGAGATGCCCAATAGTAAAACCTACGACCTGACCGGCTGTTTTGTCGGCCTGGAGGCCTGGGGTGACGTTTCCAGTGAAAGGGCCATCGTTCGCACGCGCAGCATCAGCTGCCTCAAGCACGGCGTCACTATCGATCAGCCGATTGCCGGGCATGTGAGCTTCATGGGCAAAAACGGCATCAAGGGCGAGGTGGTGATGCGCAACGGCAAGATCCTCGGCTGGGCGTGGGGTGCCGGCTTCGTGGACGGCATCGGGCAGGGGGCGCAGACCGCCTCTCAGCCGGCAGTGGGGCTGGGAGCCACCGCGGCGATAGGGGCCGGGGATGTCCTGAAAATGGGCATCGGCGGAGGGGCTTCGAAAGCCGCCCAGACGCTCGGTGACTATTACATCAAGCGCGCGGAGCAGTACCACCCGGTTATACCCATCGGGGCGGGCAATGAGGTCACCGTGGTGTTCCAGGACGGATTCCAGCTGAAAACCATTGAAGAGCTGGCGCAGGATGCATCGCAGGCCAGAAAAGAGGGGGAAGGCAGCAGCCCTGTGCCGCCGCCCTCCCTGCCCGGCAATATGAACGGCATGAACACCGACCAGATGCTCCGGCAGCTGGGGAAAATTAACCCGAATCAGTTTATGCCCGGCGCAGGGGCACAGTAATCGCGCAATGAGGAACCGTACATGAACAAGATACCGCTACTCACGCTGACCCTGGGCAGCATCCTGGCCCTGTCGGGCTGTGCCGGAACGTCCGGCGACTTTGAGTGTAATGCCACCACGTCAGATACCTGTATCACCATCGAACAGGCGAACGAAAAGGCCAAAAGGCTGGAAGAGGGCAGCGGCGCAAAGCCGGATGCGGTCGCGCTGCCTCGGCTGGCTGAGGGGAACTTCCGCACCGTCTCCGCGCAGCCACTGGCCGCGCCAGTAACGCCCCCCGCCGGGGCGTCCACGAATGTACCGCGTCAGAATGGGCCGTTTATCCGCACCGCGGCACTGACCGCGCCGTCCGCTGCGCCTGCCGGCTACCCGCCGCTGCCGGCGTCGCCTTCAGCCTACGAAAGAATCGTTGATCCGCGCCCGCTACGCGTGGGCGAAAAGACGGCAGGGCTCTGGATCGCGCCCTATATCGACACGCAGGACGTTTATCACCAGCCGACCCGGGTGTTTTTTGTGGTTAAACCGTCAGCGTGGGGAACCCCGCGCGTTAACTGAATCCTGAGCCGCCACCGCGTGTGGCGCCCGTTTTTGAAAAATCTGTCGTTCTCACGCGTGCCCTGAAACGTGAAAAGGGATGGGCGGTAGCGTGTCAGGACGGTGCGACCAGGGAGCGCTGATGGCAGACGAACTCGATCTTCTGCAGGAGCAGTACGAATTGCTGAACCAGCTGCATATTCAGGCCGTCCGGCAGCAGTGCTGCCGGCAGGGAATGAGCCTTACCCTGTGCGAGCGCTGCGGTAATGCCATACCCGCCGGGCGGCAGCAGGCCATCCCGGGCGTGCGTACCTGTACGGAATGCCAGCGGGTTCTGGAAATCCGGAAAAAACAGTATCTGAGGTGAACGATGAGTATAGCAATCACTGAGCAGGGCAATGTTAGGGTCCCGGGCAGCTCGGGAAGCGGTAAGACGGTTTTCTGCGCTCAGACAGTACAGGTGTTTCTGGCGCGTGCTGATGTCAGCCAGCGCCGGGAACAGTACTGCGGCGAGGCGGGTGAGGCGTTCGCCAGGGCGATAAGTGAGAACTGCGCTCTGAGGGTCGCAGAGTGCAAAAAAGGACGGACGCCATGAGTAGCCCGATGGATGCAGTAACCCGCACGGTCAACGCGCTGGTTACCGCGCTGAAAATGCCCGATGATTCCGCGAAGGCGAATGACATTCTCGGACAGATGAACTTTCCGCAGTTCAGCAGGCTGCTGCCCTACCGTGATTATGACGCCCGGACCGGGCTGTTCATGAATGACAAAACGATGGGGTTTATGCTGGAGGCTCAGCCCATCAACGGGGCGAATGAGACCATCGTCGCGTCGCTCGAAAACCTGATGCGCACCAAGCTGACCCGGGAAGTGCCGCTGGCCATTCACCTGGTGTCCAGCCCACTGGTGGGGCAGGACATTCAGTACGGCCTGCGCGAACTGTCCTGGACCGGCGAGGAGGCGGGCAGGTTCAACGCCATCACCCGCGCCTATTATCTGAAAGCGGCGGAGGAGGGCTTTCCTCTTCCCGAACATCTTAATCTGCCGCTGACGCTGCGCAATTACCGCGTCTACTTCTCCTGCTGCGTGCCGCGCAGGCGGGGCAGCCAGGCGAGCGTAACGGAGCTGGAGAACCAGGTGAAAATCATCCGTGCGTCCCTGCAGGGCGCGCAGATTTTAACCCGGAGCGTTGACGCCGATGCCTTTATTCGCATCGTGGCGGAAATGGTGAACCACAATCCGGACGCGCTCTACGGCAGGGAGCGCGAGCTCGACCCGCTCAAGGACCTGAACTATCAGTGCGTGGACGACGCCTTTGACCTGAAGGTGAAGGCCGACCACATGACGCTGGGCCTGCGTGAAAACGGGAAAAACAGCGCGGCGCGCATCATGAACTTTCAGTTGACCCGCAACCCGGAGCTGGCATTTTTGTGGAATACGGCCGACAACTACAGCAACCTGCTGAGTCCGGAGCTGTCCATCTCAAGCCCGTTTATTCTGACCCTTATTCTGTCGGTTGAAGACCAGGTGAAGTCGCAGAACGAGGCCAACCTGAAGTTTATCGACCTGGAGAAAAAATCCAAAAACAGCTACGCCAAATTCTTCCCCGGCGTGGTGCAGGAGGCGAAGGAGTGGGGTGACCTGCGCCAGCGACTCTCCTCGGGCCAGTCGTCACTGGTGAGCTATTTCCTGAACATCACCGTTTTCTGCCGCGATGAGCAGGAAACCGCGCTTAACGTCGAGCAGGACGTGCTGAACAGCTTTCGTAAAAACGGATTCGAGCTCATCTCTCCGCGGTTCAACCAGATGCGTAACTTCCTCGCTAACCTGCCTTTCACCGTCGGCGGCGGTTTGTTTAAGCAGCTGAAGGCGTCCGGCGTCGTGCAGCGTGCCGAAAGCTTTAACGTGGCCAACCTGCTGCCGGTGGTGGCTGACAGCCCGCTGGCCAGCTCCGGCCTGCTGGCTCCCACCTACCGCAACCAGCTGGCATTCATTGACCTGTTCAGCCGGGGAATGGGCAACACCAACTTCAACATGGCGGTCTGCGGCACCTCGGGTGCCGGCAAAACGGGCCTGATCCAGCCGCTCATCCGCAGCGTTATCGATTCAGGCGGTTTTGCCGTGGTGTTTGATATGGGGGATGGCTATAAGTCGCTGTGCGAGAACATGGGCGGGGTGTATCTGGACGGCGAAACGCTCAAGTTCAACCCGTTTGCCAACATCACCGACGATAACATCGACGAGATGGCCGAACGCCTGCGCGACCAGCTCTCCGTGATGGCCAGCCCCAACGGCAACCTGGACGAGGTGCATGAAGGTCTGCTGCTCAAGGCGGTGAAGGCCACCTGGCTTGCGAAGAAAAACCGCGCGCGCATCGACGACGTCGTGGACTATCTGGTCATGGCGCGCGACAGCGAGGAGTACAGCGGCTCCCCGACCATCCGCAGCCGCCTTGATGAGATGGTGGTGCTGCTGACCCAGTATACCCGTGACGGCGTGTACGGCAGCTACTTCAACTCCGACGAGCCGTCCCTGAAGGACGAGGCCCGGATGGTGGTGCTGGAGCTGGGCGGCCTGGAGGACCGGCAGTCCCTTCTGGTGGCGGTGATGTTTTCCCTCATTCTCTACATCGAAAACCGCATGTACCGCACGCCGCGCAGCCTGAAAAAACTCAACGTGATTGATGAAGGCTGGCGCCTGCTCGACTTTAAAAACAACAAGGTCGGGGCGTTTATTGAAAAGGGCTACCGCACCGCCCGCCGCCATACGGGGTCGTACATCACCATCACGCAGAATATCGTCGACTTTGACTCAGAAACGGCTTCTACAGCGGCCCGCGCCGCGTGGGGTAACTCCTCTTACAAAATCATCCTCAAGCAGTCGGCCAAGGAGTTCGCCAAGTACAACCAGCTTTATCCGGATCAGTATTCACAGATGCAGCGCGACATGATCGCCCGCTTCGGCGATGCGAAAGAGCAGTGGTTCAGCAGCTTTATGCTGTCGGTGGAGCACCTGACCTCCTGGCACCGGCTGTTTGTCGACCCGCTCAGTCGGGCAATGTATTCGTCAGACGGGGCGGACTTTGAGTTTGTGCAGCGTCGCCGCCGGGAGGGGCTGACCATCCACGAAGCCGTCTGGGAGCTGGCCTGGCAGAAGTCCGGGCCGGAAATGGCCTCGCTCGAGCGCTGGCTTCAGGAGCATGAAGGGAGAACGATCTCATGAAAAAAAACACGCTCGTCACTGTCGCGCTGATTGCCGGCACGCTGGCTGCCAGCGCCGGCGTCAGCTGGCTCACCTGCTGGCTGAACCGTCCTGTGGTTGCGGCCTTCAACATGAAATCCACGGTGGATGCCTTCTTTGAAAGCACCACGCGCCGGTCGCTGGATGAGGAGCAGGTCCGGGCGCTGTCAGAGCGTTTTAACGCCGCGCTCGAAGCCAGCCTGCATGACTGGCAGAGCCGCCACAACGGACTCATTCTGGTGGCGCCGGCGGTGGTACAGGGCGCACCGGACATCACCCGCGACATCCAGAAGGACGTGGCCCGCCGGATGAAGGGCTCGTCATGAGGGCGGTGGTTGCCCTGGGCCTGACGCTGCTGACCGGCAGCGTGACGGCCTCTGACCTCGGGACGTGGGGCGATCTCTGGCCGGTGGCGGAGCCGGATATGCTGACTGTTATCGAAAGCCGGCTGCAGGCGCTGCAGCAGTCCGGCGAGATGGACAAAAAGATGACGGCGTTCAAAGACCGCGTGGTGCGCAACAGCCAGCGTCCGCCGGCCGTGGAGGGGATAACCCGCGCGGTGCGCTACGGGATCCGCTGGTTTGACCCGAGTATTCGCCTGGACAGGGACGTGTCAGACCATGAGGGCCGGGTGTTTGCCCGGGCCGGTGAGGTCTTTAATCCCCTGAGCGTGGTGCCCTTTAATGAAACCCTGCTGTTCATTGACGGCGATGATGCGGAGCAGGTGGCCTGGGCGGCACGCCAGAAACCGCTGACGCTGATAACCCGCATTATTCTGGTGAAGGGCAACATCCCGGAGACGTCGGAGAAGCTCGACAGCCGCATTTTCTTCGACCAGAACGCCGCGCTGACGGCCCGCTTCGCCATCAGCGAGGTCCCGGCCCGCGTCACGGCGGCGCCCAGCGGGATGCGACTGAAGGTTGAGGTGATCCCCCCGGAAATGACGCAGCATGATGAAGGAGGTGCCCGGTGAAAATCCTGACCGCTTTGCTGTCCGGGCTGATTCTGTGGGGCAACAGCCATACGGCGGCGGCGGACGCCGCCTGCGAAGGGCGTTTCGTCAATCCGATCACCGATATCTGCTGGCGCTGCATGTTCCCGCTGTCGCTCGGCAGTACAAAAGTCACGGGCGGCGATTTGCCGGACACGGCCAATCCCGCCAGCCCCATCCAGATCTGCCCGATGACGCCTCTGGTGCGCGTCGGCCTGGCAATAGGGTACTGGGAGCCGATGGCCATGACCGACGTGGCGCGTTCTCCGGGCTGCATGGTGAACCTCGGCGGATTCACCATCAATCTCGGGAAAATGGGGATGGGCACCGCTAAAAAAGATGACAAACAGGTCAGCGGCGCGTTCTACCACGTGCACTGGTACAAATACCCGCTGACGTACTGGCTGAATATCATCACTTCTCTTGGGTGCCTGCAGGGCGGCGATCTTGATATCGGATACCTGTCTGAAATCGATCCGACATGGGGTGACAGCGCCCTGACCTCCATTCTGAATCCGGAGGCGGTCATTTTTGCCAACCCCATCGCGCAGGGCGCATGTGCCGCTGACGCGCTGGCGGGCGCAGCGGGTATGGCGATCGACCCGCTGTTCTGGTGCGCCGGTTCGCAGGGTTCAATGTATCCCTTTAATGGCTGGGTCAGCAATGAGTCCAGCCCGCTGCAGTCTTCGGTTCTGGTCAGCGAGCGCATGGCGTTCAAGCTGCACCGGCAGGGGCAGATAATGGAGAGTATCGGCGTCGATAAGAAGGTCTGCTTCGAGTATCCGTCCCCCATTATTCCTAAAACGCGCTGGCGGTATCAGATGGTGAATATGTATCCGGACGTGGCGCAGTGCCATCCCTTCGGCCGGACCGTGATGCGCTGGGAAACGGGGCGCAATCCGCCGAACACGAAGAAAAATTACGGCTATCTGCTCTGGCGCAAGCGTAACTGCGTCTTCCTCTGAGAAAAGGAACCTTCAATGAAAACTGTGTCCGGTCTGACGGTGGCCCTGCTGCTGTCAGCATACTGTTGCCCTGCGCAGGCGTCAGGGGCTGATGATGCGAACCGCAATTTTATTCATCAGCAGGAGTCTTTCAGTCAGCAGCTGAGGGAGCAGGACAATACGCCACTGCGCCAGATGCTGGAGCAGCAGGTCCGTCAGAACCCTCTTTCGGCCGACGACGCCCGTTTTATCGGCGATCTGAAGCAGCGACAGGATGAGGCTCAGCAGGACAGGCCGACCAACGGTGCCCTGTATTTCGTCTCCTTCGCCATCCCGCAGGCTGGGCTTAAGCGCATGCTGACCGAGGCCCGCCGCTACGACATTCCCGCCACCCTGCGGGGCATGGTGGACAACGACATGAAAACGACGGCAACCGCCGTGATGGCACTTGTTCAGGACGGTTCAGCCAGCGGCGTGGCCATCGACCCGACCCGATTTCGCGAGTACGGGATAACCAGCGTGCCGTCACTGGTGGTGTACTGCGAAAGTGGTCATGACGTCGTCCGGGGCAATCTTCATCTTAAGCAGGCGCTTGAAAAGGTGGTGGAGAAGGGCGACTGCCGGGACGAGGCGCAGCGGCTGCTGAGCAGGGGAGAGACCCGATGAGAAAAGCAATACTGATGTCGGTGCTGGCTTTCACCACCCCGATGGCGGGCGTGAATGCACTTGCTGATGCCGGTGCGCAGTACAAAGCCGGCGCTGACTTTGCGAAACAGGTGAGGGGGCAGGGGGAGAGCAGCCTGAAAAACTTCAACCCCGAGGCCAGTCTCCCCGGCTATACCGCTACGCCGGAGGCGCAAAAATACTATGGCGGCGTCACGTCGACCGGCGACGGTGCGCTGAAAGCGGACGGTAGCAGTGGCTGGACCCGCAACGAAGCAACAAAGGCGGTGACCGACTCGTTTATCAACAACCCGAAGGAGGCCATTTCACCCGACGCGCCGTTTATTAAGGCCAGCCAGGACGTCCAGTCCCGGGCAGACGCCATCACCGGCAAAACCGGGCAGCTGCAGTGCGACGCGCAGAATATTACCCGCAGTGAGTTCACCAACTATACCTGTGAGCGTGACCTGCTGGTTGAGCAGTCCTGCATCCGCTCGGCCAGCATTGAGGTCACCGGCTCGGTGGAGACTGTCAAAACGGAACTGGTACTGGATCCGGCAAAATCAGGCCCGGTTTATCTCAGTGACTGGTGGGTCAGATATGACTTCATCGTCCCCGAAAAGGGAACCATCAGGAACGGAACGCTGGACATGCGTTTTCCGGCCAGGCCGAATTTCAACGGCGGGCAGTTTAACTACACCGTCAAAATTCCCGGTGCCTCACTGAACACAAAGCTCAAGGAGCGGCACGCCTTCAGTGCCCCGGTGCGTCAGGTTGCGAAGGGTGAAAAGATTTCTCTGCTCATGCGTTATAACACCAGCGGACACCATGACAGCGGGCGCGACGCCTTTGTCCGCAACCTGAAAAACGGAACCTACGTTCTGAAGGTCACGTTTGCGATGGAAGCAGAGCGATATACGCCAAAGCCGGTGGTGAAATGGAATGAAAGCTGCCCGTTCAGTAAGAGTGAGGGCACGCTGAAGAGAACCGAGTGTACTGAACCGGGCAGCACCAGGACAGTTGTCATTGAAGGCAAGTCCTACCCGGTTACTCAGGCGTGCTGGAAGTATAAAGATACCTGGATGACCCAGGCGGCAGATGCGGGTAGCTGCAAAAAGTATATCGACAACCCCGCCTGCACGCTTGCATCCCGACAGTGCGCCTTCAGTGCCGAAGGCGGCGGCTGCCTCCATGAGTATGCGACCTGGTCCTGTGAGACCCGCACTACCGGTAAAGTGATGATCTGCGGCGGTGACACGTTCTGCCTTGACGGAGACTGTGAGCGCGCGCAGCAGGGGAAAAATAACGATTTTGCGCCCGTCGTGTCCTCTCTGGCCGCGCTGGCTGCGGCAGGTAAGGACGTTGCCGCACTCAATGGCGTGGACGTCCGCGCCTTCACGGGCAGTGCAAAGTTCTGCAAAAAGTTCGCGGCGGGCTTCAGCAACTGCTGCAGGGACGGCGGCTGGGGTCAGGACGTGGGGCTGGCGAGCTGCAGCAGCGACGAGAAAGCGCTGGGCAAAGCCAAAGAAAACAAACTCACGGTCAGCGTCGGGGAATTCTGCTCGAAAAAGGTGCTGGGCGTGTGCCTGGAGAAGAAGCGCGGCTACTGCCAGTTTGACTCAAAGCTTGCCCGGATTGTTCAGCTGCAGGGGCGCAATGGCCAGCTGCGTATCGGCTTCGGGGCGGCCAGCAGCCCTGACTGCCGGGGGATCACCCAGGACGAGCTGCAGAAAATCAGCTTCGACCGTCTCGACTTCTCGGACTTCTTTGACGATTTGCAGAAAAACCAGCGCATCCCCGAGAACAGGGCGCTGACGGAACGCGTTCGTGAGCAGATAGCCACTCAGCTTAAGGGTAAGTAAGGCGGGCACATGAAAAAACGACTCTCCCTGACGGCGGCCGCGCTGCTGCTCAGCCTGCCGGCGCTGGCGAAGGATGCCGGCTGGCAGTGGTACAACGAAAGCCGCAAGCGGCAAACTGAAGACCCCGCGGCGGCTGTGGCACCGCCTGCACAGCCGGACATCATGGACAAGCTGGCCGCGCTGCAGCAGGCCACGACGCGCGCGAGGTCTGAGGCCATCCTGTACCCGGGCGTGGAAAGCTTCACCCGCTATTTCCGGCTGCAAAATTTTTGGGCGCAGCAGGCCGGGCTGTTCGCCATGAGCGCCAAAAAAGCCATGCTGGCGCATCCCGAGCTGGACTACAACCTGCAGCACAGCCACTACAACGGCACCGTGCGCAACCAGCTGGCTGCCGATTTTGCCGACCAGCGAAGGGCCATTGAGGGGCTGGCTCAGCACTACGGGGTGATGTTCTTCTACCGCGGGCACGACCCGATTGACGGCCAGCTGGTTCAGGTCGTCAAAAACTTCCGCGAGACGTATCACCTCAGCGTCATTCCGGTATCCGTCGACGGCATCGTGAATCCGCTGCTGCCGGATACCCGGATGGACGGGGGGCAGGCGGACCGGCTGGGTATCCGCCACTTCCCGGCGCTGATGCTGGCCGACCCGAAAAGCGGGACGGTCAGACCCGTCTCGTACGGCTTTATCAGCCAGGACGACCTGGCAAAGCAGTTCCTCAACGTTTCCACCGATTTTGCCCCCAACTTCTGATGCAGGGAGCGTACGCATGCGCATATTCCGTTTTCGACTGCCCGAGTTTGACGTGCCCGGATTATGGGTGCTGAGCCTTGGCGCCTGGTTTTACATTGTGTCCCGCCTGGTTCGCCGTGAGCCGGAGATGGCCGTTCTGCTGGCGCAGATAATCGGCGTCTCGATGGCGCTCTGGGGCGGCTACCGCATTATTAACCGCTGGATTGACGACGCCCGCGAGGCTGAAAAAGCGCACGACGCCGGGGAGAAGCGCTATGAACCGTAGACGGACTCTTTTTGTCACCACGCTCGCGGCTTTCAGCCTCGCTTCGCAGGCGGCAACGCTCGACGAGGTCAGAACGCTCTGGAACCCGCAGGGGGTGCGCGCGGCTGAAGCCCCGCCCGCCCCGGAGCAAAGCCCGGTGATAAAACCGCGTCCGGCGAAGCCGCCCGTCTGGTACCGGCTGAGCAACGGCCGCCAGGTTAACCTCGCCGACTGGAAGGTGGTGCTGTTTATGCAGGGTCAGTGTCCCTACTGCCACAAATTCGACCCGGTGCTGAAGCCGCTGTCTGAACGCGTGGGATTCGGCGTCATGGCCTACACCATCGACGGTCAGGGAGACGCTGCCTTTCCGGACGCGCTGCCCGCACCGCCGGAGGTGATGAAAACCTTCTTCCCCAACCTGCCCGTGGCGACCCCCACCACGTTTCTGGTGAACGTTAATACGCTTGAGGCCCTGCCGCTGCTGCAGGGTGCCACCGACGAACCGGGCTTTATGGCCCGCCTGGATACGGTTCTGCAGATGCGGGGTGCCGGAAAATGATGAATATATTCAGCCCGCGCACGGTTCTGGGCGGCGTGCTTCTTGCCTGCTCCGCCGCCGCGTGCGCCAATGTGAACAGCGACATGAACAGCTTTTTTAATAAGCTGGGCTTCGACGCCAACACCAGCCAGCCCCAGGTCTGGCAGGGGCAGGCGGCAGGATACGCCTCCGGCGGATCGATGTATGCCCGCACCCAGGTGAAAACTGTACAGCTGGTCTCGATGACGCTGCCCGACATTAACGCCGGATGCGGGGGTATCGACGCCTACCTAGGCTCGTTCAGCTTCATCAACAGCGAGCAGCTGCAGCGGTTCGCCAAGCAGATCATGTCAAACTCGGCCGGGTACTTCTTTGACCTTGCCCTGCAGACCACGGTACCGGAAATCAAGACTGCAAAAGACTTCCTGCAGAAGATGGCCAGCGACATTAACAGCATGAATCTCAGCTCCTGCCAGGCCGCGCAGGGCATCGTGGGCGGGCTGTTCCCGCGCACGCAGGTTTCCCAGCAGAAGGTCTGCCAGGACATCTCGGGTGAGAGCAATATGTTTGCCGACTGGGCGGCATCCCGCCAGGGCTGCACGGTCGGGGGCAGTATGGATAAGGTGCGTGATAAGGCCAGTGATAAGGATAAAGAGCGCATAACGAAGAATATTAACGTCATCTGGAATGCGCTCGGCAAGAACCGCATGTTTGACGGAAATAAAGAGCTGAAGGAGTTCATCATGACCCTGACCGGTACGATGGTCTTTGACGAGAAGGGAAACATCACCCCGCTTCCGGCAAGGACGACCGACCGCGACCTTATCCGGGCCATGATGGAGGGCGGCACGGCACGGGTGTACCACTGCAACGACAGCGACAAGTGCCTGAAGGTGGTTGCCGATGCCAGCGTCACGATAAGCCAGAAAAACGCCCTCAAGAATCAGATTAAAGACATCCTCGCCGGCATTCAGAACAAGGCCGTGACCGATGAGAAGCTCACCGAAAAAGAGAAGGGCTTCATCACCAGTACCACGATCCCGGTTTTCAAATACCTGATTGACCCGCAGATGCTGGGCGTGTCGAACAGCCTGGTGTATCAGCTGACCGACTATATCGGCTACGACATCCTGCTGCAGTACATTCAGGAGCTGGTTCAGCAGGCGCGGGCGATGGTGGCCACGGGCAACTATGACCCGGCCGTGATGGAGGCCATCAACAACAACCTAAACGAAGCGACCCGCCAGATAGCGTCCTTCCAGACGCAGGTTCAGGTCCAGCAGGATGCGCTGCTGGTTGTGGACAGGCAGATGAGCTACATGCGCCAGCAGGTCTCGGCCCGCATGCTGCAGCGCTACCAGAATAATTACCACTTCGGGGGGGCGCGCTGATGCAGGAAATCTACGTCATTGCCGGCGGTGACTGGCTGCGGGGAACCCTCAACGCCATCGTCACCTTCATGAACGGCAGCAGCTGGGCAACGGTAAATCGCATGGCGATCGCGTTTTCAGTGCTCCTGGTCGCGGTGAACTGGATACGCCGCCACAACGTGATGGATATGGTGGGCTGGGCCGGCGTGCTGGTACTGATGTCGCTGCTGGTCGGGGTGCGTACGCCGGTGCAGATAGTGGACAACAGCGACCTGACGCGGGTTTACCAGGTGGACAACGTCCCGGTCGGGCTGGCGCTGCCGGCATCGCTGACCACGAAAATCGGCTATGCCCTTGTGCAGGGCTATGAAATGGTGTTCTCGCAGCCCGACAGCGTGACCTACAGCAAGACCGGGATGATATTTGGGGCGAATCTGGTGTCGCGCAGCACCGACTTTCTGTCGCAGAATCCGGAAATCACCACGCTTTTCACCGACTACGTACAGAACTGCGTGATGGGCGATATTTTCCTGAACAGGAAATACAGCATGGAGGAACTGATGAACAGCCCCGATCCGTACACGCTGATTTTCTCAAAGCCCAGCCCGCTGCGGGGCGTGTTTAACGACAACAATCAGTTCCTGACCTGCGAAGAGGCGGCCAGCGTTATCAAGCCGAAGCTGGCGCTCGATACCCAGACCGGCGGAAAGACCTGGAGTTACTACGTGCGCCAGGCGTTTGGTGGCCGCCCGAATCCGGATGCGCTGTTCAGCCAGATGGTGGGCGACAGCTACAGCTACTTCTACGGGGCGGGGCAGAGCGCCGCGCAAATCATGCGTCAGAACGTCACCATGAACGCGGTGCGCAACGGTATCATGAGCTACGCGGCCCGTAACGGTGACACCTCAAGCTTGCTGAACATTTCCACCACCTCGTCGATGGAAAAACAGCGGCTGGCGCATGCCACCGTCGGACAGGTGGCGCTGCGCTCCCTGCCGATGTCGCAGACGCTGATTGTGGGGCTGACGATAGGCCTGTTCCCGCTGATGGTATTGGGCGGGATGTTCAATGCGGTGACCCTGAACGTGCTCAAAGGCTACGTGCGGGCCATCATGTGGGTGCAGAGCTGGCCGCTGCTGTATGCCATCCTGAACAGCTGCATGACGTTTTACGCCAAAGCCAACGGCTCGCCGGTAGTGCTGTCCGAACTCTCGCAGGTGCAGATTAAATATTCCGACCTCGCCACCACGGCAGGTTACCTGTCGATGCTCATTCCGCCGCTGGCGTGGGGCATGCTCAAAGGACTGGGCGCAGGGTTCTCAAATCTCTACAGTCACCTGGCCTCTTCGTCCATCAGTCCTGCGGCCACAGCCGCCTCTGGCGCTGTGGATGGCAACTATTCGTATGCCAACATGCAGACCGAGAACGTGAGCGGCTATAACTGGAACACCAACAGCTCAACGGTGTTTGGGCAAATGAGTCAGCAGCTGGGGAATGGGGCAATGACGACCCGCACCCGGGGCGGCGACACGGTGCTGGACAGCTCGGGGGCCATGTCCAGACTGCCGGTGGATATCAACGTATCGCGCCAGATAGCGAGTGCGCAGCAGCAGATGGCCCGTGAGTCTGAGTCTCAGGCGCAGACGGCAATGAGCGGGTTTAACAGCAGCATCAGCAGTGCCTGGAATACCCTGCAGCAGTATACCGGCCAGAGTGGCAACAGCAGCACGATGACCCGGGGAGCGGACAGCTCGCAGGGCGGGCAATCGTCCATGATGGCGAGCAAAATGCGCAGCGCCGTAGAAAGCTATGCCAAAGCCAACAACATCAGCGAAGACCAGGCCACGCAGGAGCTGGCTCAGTCTTCTGTTAATACATCAGCAGGACTGCATGCATCACTTACTGGCAGGGCAAGTGGTGGATTTAAAGTTTTAGGTACTGGCGCTACTGTTGAAGTAGCAGCTGGAGGGAAAGCAAGCATAGATGGTATAGATCAAGACAGCCATTCAGCAAGCTCAGGAACGCGTGCCAGTCAGGACGCCCGCCACGACGCCAGCGCCCAGGCGGTGTCTGACTTCAAGCAGGGGATGGACTATTTCACCAGCCAGAAAACCAGCGAATCCGGCAGCCACAGCCAGAACAATGCCGATTCGCGGGTAGACCAGCTGGCGGCGTCGCTCAGCAGCGCGAAAAGCAGCTACGCGCAGTACAGTGATGCGCATACCCGCAGCCAGGAATATGCGGAAATGGCCTCACGTACCGAAACTATGTCCGGGCAGATGAGCGAGAATCTTACCCAGCAGTTTGCTAACTTCGTGGCGAAACGCGCGCCGGAGAATGCCGAAGAGATCCTGACCAATACCGGCTCACCGGAAGTCGCAGCGCAGCGTTCTGCGCTGGCGCGGGAATTTGTGAATGAGCAGGTAGCACCTGTCGTGGATGCGCGTTATGTCAGTGCCAGAGATGCTGCTGGCAGCGGGATGGGAGCTGTTTCTGGAGGAGGCAATGCCGATGCGGTCCGGGCAGATTATGCGAGCCACAGCCAGGAAGTTGACCGCCATGCGTCCAGTGCTGGCATCGCTAATGACGTTGGTGATAAAATAGACACAATGATAAGCGGAAATAAAAATTCACAGGCGGAAACCCGTCACAATATAGATGGACAGTCAGGCGAAATCAGCGCACGGCAGGACAGCCTGAAAGAGAATCACGCTGAAGTGCGAGCAACACAGAATAAAATATATTCTGACGAGAAAGAAAAGCAAAATTTAATCTCGGGTGCAGCTACGCAGGAAGAACTAACTCAGCGAGCACGAGAAATGCAGGATAAATTTAAAAAGAAAAAATGAGGTGCATGATGCTGACACAAAAAGTCATCCGACAGGAAATAGATGAACTTAGGAGGGTTATGAGCAATGACACCCTCACTATCCCTAGTCTTTGGGAATGTGCAAAACCGGGGGTTTTGATCCTGTTATGGATGTTTTTATGCCCATTAATAGCTTTCAGTATAAGTGGTGGCGGCTTTGAAAGTACGCTATTCGCAGTAGGTTTTAGCTCTTTTATTGGTGTAATTATGTTGTTCGGCGTAATGAATGCTAGAGGTTTTATCCTTGCAATTCCTAAATCGTTTCGCGAAAAGTCGAAGATTGTCAACATATTTAAAAACAAGATAAAAGTGTATGCGTTGCTGTATATGATTTTGAACATGGCATTTTGCGTATTGGTAGTGTTCTGGGGAGTGAAGGCATTGCTATATGCAATGGCAATGATTTTCCTATCTGTTGTGTTGGTTTTTTCCTTTAATGCGGACGTTTCTCGCTATCAACTCTCGGCATTCACCGAGATCGTGAAAGCCTTTAAAGCACAATAACAGCACCCTGCCTGCTGGGTCGACCAGGTCCCCCGGCAGGCAATCCCCAGCTGCTTTGATCACAACCCAATCGCTTAACTGACCATGCCTTTTACCCTAGACGCTGAACGACTGTGCAAATCCTTTGTGCAGCCGTGAAGCGTTGCCGGCACAGCCGGAATTCGTGGTCGAATTAAACCGGAACATGCTCCCGGGCTTCACCGGGGCCAGCATTCGGTTTTGTCGGGATAAGTAATCGCAGCGCCAGTGATGCTTATCAGCACTGCAGTGAATTTAATTTCTTTAATCCTCACTTTCATTCCGGACGAATATTATGAGTTTTAATGCCAAGGATATGACCCAGGGCGGTCAGATCGCGAGCATGCGCATCCGTATGTTCAGCCAGATCGCCAACATCATTATTTACTGTCTCGTTATTCTCTTTGCCATCATTGTCGTCCTGACCTTCTGGGTGAAGCTCTCCTGGCAGACGTTTGTGAACGGCATGCTGTATTACTGGTGCCAGACGCTGTCGCCGATGCGCGATATCCTTAAATCCCAGCCGGTCTATACCGTGCGCTATTACGGGAAGGAGCTTAAGTACAACGCGTTTGAGGTACTGCAGGATAAATACCTCGTCTGGTGTGCGGGGCAGGTCTGGGCCACTTTCCTGCTGGCTGCCGTCATCGGCGCCGTGGTCTGCGTGGTGACGTTCTTTACCGCCACCTGGGTGCTGGGCCACCGGGGCAGGCAGCAGAGCGAGGATGAAACCACCGGAGGGCGTGAGCTGAGCGATGAGCCTGAACGCGTGGCGAAAATGCTCAAACGCGACGGTGTGGCCTCCGATATCAAAATTGGCGAGCTTCCGCTCATTAAGGACTCGGAGATCCAGAATTTCTGCCTCCACGGTACCGTCGGTTCCGGGAAGTCCGAGGTTATCCGCCGCCTGATGAACTATGCCCGCCAGCGCGGCGACATGGTTATCGTTTACGACCGCTCCTGCGAGTTCGTTAAAAGCTACTACGACCCGGCAACGGATAAAATCCTCAATCCGATGGATGCCCGCTGCGCGGCCTGGGATTTATGGCGGGAGTGCCTGACGCAGCCCGACTTCGACAACGTGTCCAACACGCTTATCCCGATGGGCACGAAGGAAGACCCCTTCTGGCAGGGCTCAGGGCGCACCATCTTTGCCGAGGCTGCCTATCTGATGCGCAACGATAAGGACCGCAGCTACAGCAAGCTGGTCGACACGCTGCTCTCCATTAAAATTGAGAAGCTGCGCTCGTATCTGAAAAACTCCCCGGCAGCGAACCTGGTGGAAGAGAAAATCGAGAAAACGGCCATCTCCATCCGTGCCGTGCTGACTAACTACGTCAAGGCCATCCGCTACCTGCAGGGCATCGAGAACAACGGCGAGCCGTTCACCATCCGTGACTGGATGCGCGGCGTGCGTGAGGATGGCAAAAACGGCTGGCTTTTCATCTCCTCCAACGCTGACACCCATGCGTCGCTGAAGCCGGTTATCTCCATGTGGCTCTCCATTGCCATCCGGGGCCTGCTGGCAATGGGAGAGAACCGGAACCGCAGAGTGTGGATTTTTGGCGACGAGCTGCCGACCCTGCACAAGCTGCCGGACCTGGTTGAGATCCTGCCGGAGGCGCGTAAGTTCGGCGGCTGCTACGTCATCGGCATTCAGTCCTACGCCCAGCTGGAAGATATTTACGGGCAAAAGCCGGCCGAGACGCTGTTCGACGTGCTGAACACCCGAGCCTTCTTCCGCTCGCCGTCGCGTAACATTGCGGATTTCGCCGCCGGTGAAATCGGTGAGAAAGAAATTCTTAAAGCGTCAGAGCAGTATTCCTACGGTGTGGATCCGGTACGTGACGGCACCTCGGTCGGCAAGGACATGGAGCGCGTCACCCTGGTGAGCTACTCCGACATCCAGACGCTGCCTGACCTCTCCTGTTACATCACGCTTCCCGGACCCTATCCTGCCGTGAAGATGGCGCTGAAGTACCAGCCACGCCCGAAGGTGGCGCCGGAATTTATTCCGCGTCCCCTGGACGAACAGGCGGATGCACGCCTGAGCCTGGCCCTGGCCGCACGCGAAGACGAATCACGCAGCATCGCCATGCTCTTCGAACCGGATGCAGATGTTATCGCGCCAGAGGCCGGTGCAGAGCTTACTGGCCAGCCGCAGCCGCAGCCGATACAGCAACCTCAGCAACCGTCTCCGATGACCCGCACCGCCGACGCTGCAACGGCTTCGGCAGCCGTCGCAGATTCGTCCGGCACCGGCACCGGCGGCGTGGAGGCGGAGCTGAAGACTAAGGCGGAAGAGGCTGAGCAGCTGCCGCCCGGCATCAGTGAGAGCGGTGAAATGGTGGATATGGCGGCGTGGGAGGAATGGCAGGCGGAGCAGGATGAGCTGTCTCCCGCGGAGCGACAGCGTCGGGAAGAAGTGAACATCAACGTTTACCGGGGGCCTGAAAAGGACCTTGAGCCGGGAGGGTATATCTGATGCTCAGATCAGCACCAGTCTTCAGTACGTATACCCGGAATACGCTCGAACTCGCGGATGTTGTTTGTGACAACTATCAGCCCGCGGCTTCGTGCATGCCCCGCAATCATCTGGTCGTATGGCCCCACGGGCGTTCCCTTACGGGCCAGGTCGGCGCGGATTTGACCACTATGTATCGCAGCCTGAGCGTCATAGTCCAGCACTTCAAGACGGGAGACAAATCCCTCAACTACGGCAAGATTGCGCTCCGGCGCCTGGCTTTTTTCCGCACCGTATATCAGCTCCATCAGGGTGATGGAGCTGATGCACATTCTGGACGTGTTAAGGTTGAAGCGTTCTCTGACGTGTTCAGGCTTGTTCTTGATAGTAAAAATGCAGATGTTGGTATCAAGCATGAATTTCAGCATCAGAAACCTTCTCTTTCCTGCTCCGGGGGCTGTTCCCTGCAGCTCATGAAATCGGCGCTGACGCATTCATCGTTGAACCAGCTATCCCAGCTTTCTCCGGCTGGCGTAATGAGCCTGCTTCTGCCAACGGCAATAACCTCGACGTGTTTCACGCCCGCCGGAAAGGAAATTGATTTAGGCAATCTGACGGCCTGGGTCCGGTTACTCAGGAAAAGTGTTGTATACATGACAGTCCCCTTACTTTGGATATACGCATTGTATATACATTATGGGGCGGCAGGGCGTGTCTGTCAAAAAGGTATATGTTCGGTTTCTGACGGTGGCAGTCGGGGAGGGAACATCTGATGATGAGCATCGGCTCGCTTAAATCCGCCGGCAGCGCGGGTAATTACTACACCGACAGGGACAACTACTACGTCATCGGCAGTATGGGGGAGCGCTGGGCCGGAAAGGGCGCTGAAGCGCTGGGGCTGAGCGGCGGGGTGGACCAGAAGGTCTTTACCCGCGTGCTTGAAGGTCGTCTTCCGGACGGCAGCGACCTCAGCCGGACTCAGGACGGCACCAACAAACACCGTCCGGGCTACGACCTGACCTTCTCCGCGCCGAAAAGTATCTCGGTGATGGCGATGCTCGGTGGCGATAAGCGTCTTATTGAGGCGCATAACCGCGCAGTGGAAACGGCCCTTAAGCAGGTGGAGGCGATGGCCTCCACGCGGGTAATGACAGACGGTAAGAGTGTGACGCAGCTCACCGGCAACCTGGTGATGGCGCTGTTCAACCACGACACCAGCCGCGACCAGGAGCCGCAGCTGCATACCCATGCCGTGGTGGCCAACGTGACCAGGCAGGGTGACGAGTGGCGCACGCTCAGCACCGATACGGTGGGCAAGACCGGATTTATCGAGAACGTCTACGCAAACCAGATAGCCTTTGGCCGCCTGTACCGTGCCGCGCTGAAGGATGGCGTCACGGCGATGGGGTATGAGACGCAGACGGTCGGTAAACACGGCATGTGGGAGCTCAGGGACGTCCCCACAGCGCCCTTCTCAAGCCGCAGCAAGGCCATTCAGGCGGCGGTCGGGGAGGATGCGTCCCTCAAATCCCGCGACGTGGCGGCGCTCGATACCCGCCAGTCCAAACAGAAGGTGGACCCCGAACAGCGCCTTGTGGAGTGGATGCAGACGCTGAAGGAGACCGGATTTGATATCCGGGCATACCATGAGGCTGCAGACCAGCGCGTGCAGAAGGGAGACGTTCCCGTTATCGTCCCTGAGACGCCTGACGCCGGCGCCACTGTCGGGCGGTCAGTCGCGATGCTGAGCGACCGGCGGGCGCGGTTCACGTACTCCGAACTGCTGGCCACCACGATCGGGCAGCTACCCGCGCAGCCGGGCATGGTGGAGATGGCGCGTGAAGGCATCGATGCCGCAATACAGAACGGGCAGCTTATCCCCCTGGACAAAGAGAAGGGGCTGTTCACCTCGAACATCCACGTACTGGACGAGCTGTCGGTGTCGGCCATGACCCGGGACTTACAGCGAACGGGGCGGGCGGACATTTATCCGGATAAGGGCGTACCCCGCAGCCGGTCATACAGCGACGCCGTGAGCGTGCTGGCGCAGGACCGTCCCCCGGTGGCCATCATTTCGGGTCAGGGCGGGGCGGGCGGCCAGCGTGAGCGCGTGGCGGAGCTGGCCATGATGGCGCACGAGCAGGGGCGTGACGTGCAGATTATCGCCGCCGACAGGCGCTCACGCAGCGCCCTTATGCAGGATGAGCGCCTCAGCGTTGAGCTTATCACCGACAGGCGGGGGCTGACGGAGGGCATGATTTTTACGCCCGGCAGTACGCTGATTGTCGACCAGGGTGAAAAGCTGACCCTGAAGGAGACGCTCACGCTGCTCGACGGTGCGCTGCGCCACAACGTCCAGCTGCTGATTGCCGACAGCGGCCAGCGCACCGGGACCGGAAGCGCCCTGACCGTGATGAAAGAGGCCGGGGTAAACACGCTGGCGTGGCAGGGCGGTGAGAAGACGCAGGTCTCGGTTATCAGCGAGCCTGACCGGCGGCAGCGCTATGACCGCATGGCCGCGGAATTTGCGCGGAGCGTTCGCGCGGGGGAACAGAGCGTGGCGCAGGTCGCCGGTCCGCGCGAGCAGGCGGTGCTGGCAGGCATTGTCCGCGAGGCGCTTAAGGCGGAAAAGGTGCTGGGCGGGCGCGAGGTCAGTATCACCACGCTGGAGCCGGTCTGGCTCGACAGCCGCCATCAGCAGGTGCGCGACCACTACCGGGAGGGGATGGTCATGGAGCGCTGGGACGGTGAAACGCGCACCCGGGAGCGCTTCGTCATTGACCGCGTGACGGGCCGCAACAACAGCCTGACGCTGCGCAACGCGCAGGGGGAGACGCAGGTGACCCGCCTGTCTGAGCTCAACAGCAGCTGGTCGCTGTACCGCACCGGCACGCTGCAGGTGGCCGAAGGCGACCGTCTGGCGGTGCTGGGTCAGGCGCAGGGGACGCGGCTGAAGGGGGGCGATACGGTGACCGTCAGGGCGCACGGGGAGGCGGGGCTCGTCGTCAGCCTGCCCGGACGTAAGGCTGACGTGGTCCTGCCCGCCGGCGACGGTCCGTTTACGGCGGCGAAGGTGGGCCAGGGCTGGGTGGAGTCACCGGGCCGTTCGGTAAGCGACAGCGCCACGGTTTTTGCCTCGCTGTCGCAGCGCGAGCTGGATAACACCACGCTGAACAAACTGGCGCTCAGCGGTCCGCAGGTGCAGCTTTATTCCGCGCAGACGGCGCAGATGACGACGGAGAAGCTGTCGCGGCAGTTCGCCTGGAGCATCGTGTCTGAACAGATTAAGGATGCGGCCGGGCGCGGGCGTCTCGGGGATGCCCTGGCGCACCAGAAGGCCGGCCTGCACACGCCGGCGCAGCAGGCTGTCCATCTGGCCATTCCGTCACTGGAAGGTAACGGGCTGGCGTTCACCAGGCCGCAGCTGATGGCCGCCGCGAAAGACTTTGCGCAGGGCAGCCTCAGCCTGCAGGCCATCGAAAAGGAGGCGGAACGTCAGGTGCGCAGCGGCGAGCTGCTGTCGGTGCCGGTATCGCAGGGAAACGGCCTGCAGCTGCTGGTCTCCCGGCAGTCTTACAGCGCCGAAAAAAGCATCATCCGGCACGTCCTTGAGGGAAAAGAGGCCGTCTCCCCGCTGATGGCAGGGGTGCCGGACGCGCAGCTGGCGGGGCTGACTGACGGACAGCGCAACGCCACGCGCATGATCCTTGAGTCCCCCGACCGCTTTACCCTGGTACAGGGCTACGCAGGGGTGGGTAAGACCACCCAGTTCCGGGCGGTCATGTCGGCCATCGGTACGCTCCCGGCTGAGCAGCAGCCCCGCGTTATCGGCGTGGCTCCCACCCACCGGGCGGTGAGTGAAATGCGCGACGCCGGCGTGCCGGAATCGCAGACGCTGGCGGCCTTTATTCACGACACGCAGCAGCAGCTGCGCGGCGGCGAACGTCCTGACTTCAGCAACGTGCTTTTTCTCGTGGATGAAAGCTCGATGGTCGGCAACGCCGACATGGCGAAAGCTTACGGTCTGATTGCCGGAGGCGGTGGTCGTGCGGTCTCCAGCGGCGATACCGACCAGCTGCAGTCCATCGCCCCCGGCCAGCCCTTCCGCCTGCTGCAAAAGCGCAGCGCCATCGACGTGGCGGTGATGCAGGAGATTGTGCGCCAGACCCCTGAGCTGAAGCCCGCCGTCTACAGCCTGATTAACCGCGACACCGGCAGCGCCCTGACGACCATTGAGCGCGTGGCGCCGGCACAGGTGCCGCGTCAGGCAGGCGCATGGCGGCCGGACAGCTCCGTCATGGAGTTCAGCCGCGAACGGGAGCATGCCATAGCGCAGGCGGTGGCATCCGGTGACCTGACGCCCGGGGAGCAGCCGGCAACCTTGCTGGAGGCCATCGTGAAGGACTATACCGGGCGTTCGCCAGAGGCGCAGGCGCAGACCCTTGTTATCACGGCCCTGAATGCCGACCGCCGCCAGGTGAACGCGATGGTCCATGATGCCCGCCAGGTTGCCGGCGAGGTGGGTGAAAAAGAGGTGACGCTGCCGGTGCTGACGCCCGCGAATATCCGCGACGGTGAGCTGCGGCGCATGGAGACGTGGGAGGCATCCCGCGACAATCTGGTCCTGCTGGACCGCACGTATTACAGCATTGAGGCGCTGGACAGGGATGCTCACCTGGTGACGTTGAAGGATGCGCAGGGCAACACCCGCAGCCTGTCGCCCGCGCAGGCGGCGACGGAGGGCGTCACGCTCTACCGTCAGGACGCCATAGCCGTGTCGGAAGGCGACCGGATGCGCTTTTCGAAAAGCGATAACGAACGGGGCTTCGTGGCCAACAGCGTCTGGTCGGTCAGTGAGATAAAAGGTGACAGCGTCACGCTAACTGACGGCAGGCAGACCCGCACGGTTAACCCGGCGGCGGAGCGCGCGGAGCAGCATATCGATCTGGCCTACGCCGTCACCGTCAACGGCTCTCAGGGGGCGAGCGAGCCGTTCTCCATCTCACTGCAGGGTACGGAGGGCGGACGCAGGCAGATGGTGAGCTTTGAGTCGGCCTACGTGGCGCTGAGCCGCATGAAGCAGCACGCCCAGGTCTACACCGACAACCGGGAGAAGTGGGTGGCCGCGATGGAGAAGTCGCAGGCGAAAAGCACGGCGCATGACATTCTGGAACCCCGCGGGGACCGGGCCGTCAGCAGTGCCGGACGCCTGATGGGCACCGCGAAGCCGCTGGGAGAGGTGGCGGCCGGACGGGCAGTGCTGCGCCAGGCCGGGCTGTCGCCGGACGCGTCGATGGCGCGCTTCATCTCGCCGGGCCGAAAATATCCACAACCCCACGTGGCGCTGCCGGCCTTTGACGGTAACGGAAAGCCGGCGGGCATCTGGCTGAGCGCGCTGATGCCCGGTGAGGGTGAAGTGCGGGGGCTGACGGATAAAGGCCGCGTAATAGGCAGTGAGGAGGCCGCGTTTGCCGGCCTGCAGATGAGCCGTAACGGGGAGTCGCTGCTGGCGCCCGATATGCCGGCGGCGGTGAAGCTGGCGCGGGAAAATCCGGACAGCGGCGTGGTGGTACGGCTGCCCGGCGGAGAGGGGCGCCCCTGGAACCCTGGTGCCATTACCGGGGGGCGGATCTGGTCAGATGGAGTTCCGGACGATGTGATCACCGGCACGCAGCACGGCGAAACGCTGCCGCCGGAGGTGCTGGTGCAGCAGTCCCGGGAGGCTGAGGTACAGCGGGAGCTGGATAAGCGCGCAGAAGAGGCAGTCCGCGAAATGGCCCGCAGCGGCGACCGACCGTACGGGGGCGCTGACGTCGCCGTGCAGGATGTGGTGCGGGATATGGGCCGGGTGAAAGAAATGCCGCCATCCCCCCTCACGCTGCCGGATGCGCCGGAGGAGCGCCGTCGAGATGAGGCGGTGTCTCAGGTGGCGCATGAGAGCGCGCAGCGGGACCGCCTGCAGCAGATGGAGCGCGAGACGGTGCGCGTCCCTGAGCGTGAAAAGACCCTGGGAGGCGACTGAAATGCGGGCTGAAAACCATCCGTTATTCCCCCTGGTCGTGGTGGCCGACTGCTGGCTGCAGCGCCTGCTCATATGGACGCCGGGGCAGGCTGACCTGATTAAAACCGTGGCGCTGCTCCTGATGGTGGGAGACCACCTCAGCATGCTGTGCGGGCTGGACAACGCCTGGCTTCGCCTGGCCGGCCGGGGAGCGTTTCCGCTGTTCGGCCTGGTGTGGGCCATGAACGTTGCCCGGCGTCCGCATATTCAGCAGCGCGCCCTGAACCGGCTCTGGATATGGGCGGGGGTGGCGCAGGGCGGCTGGATACTGGCGGGGCTGCGTCCGGACCTGGGCAATATCCTGTTTGCCTTCGCGGTCAGCGGTCAGGCGCTGGCGCTGATGCAGCGGCACGGACCCCGCGCCTGGCCCCTGTCACTGATGCTGGTACTGGCCTGGCTTCCCTTCGCGGGGGGCAGCTACGGCCCTGCCGGCGTCATGATGCTGCTGCTGGCCTGCGGGGTCTGCATGACGGGGCGGCGCACGACGCGCACGGGGCTGGCATGCTGTCTCGCGCTGGCCATGCTGGCGCTCAACGCTGCGGACGGCGCGGCCCTTGCCATTGCGGGGCTGGTGATACCCGGCATAGTCCTGACGGTGCTGAGCCGCACCTGCGGTCGGGTCACGCGTTTCTGGCCACGGGAGTTTTTCCCGCTGTTCTACGCCGCGCACCTCGCCGTTATCGGACTGATCGCGATGTGATATCAGCCGGTTCAGGATAAGGTAGAGTAGTGCGATAACGATGAAACAGACGTATCCGGAGGAAAAAAATGAGAGAGCAGGGGCGCCCCACGCTGACGCTGCGCCGTAAAGCGGCACCTGAAGGTCAGGACAGCGGTAGTGACGGCGGTGAGGACCGACAGGCGGGGACGGTCAGCGTAAGGCGCAGAAAGACCGTCGTGGTAAACGCCGCGCCGGCCAGAAGGGGGAAGCCGCAGGTTGCGGATAAGAAGGCGCTGCAGGCGCAGGAGAAAGCAGCCCTGAAAGCGGAGAGGGCCCGTCAGTGGGCGGAGGAGCAGGCGAGGGGGCGCGCGGCGATGAAGGCTGAACGGCACAGGCCTGCACCAGAGCCTGTGTACCGCAAGGTGATGCCGCTTGCGGACGCGCTCGCGCTCCTGGGGAACTGCTGGCCCGCCCTGGTGGTGGAGGGTAAACCGCAGCTTCTGGCGGTCGGTATCCGGGAGGCGATGCTGGCAGACATTCGTGAGCGCGGGCTGGGTATCTCCGGGAAGGCGCTGAAGCGCTGCCTGTCGGCGATAACCCGCTCAGAGGTATACCTGGATGCGATGACGGCGGGTGCCTGGCGTAAAAACCTTGCCGGAGAACCGGTAGCGCAGGTGGGAGTGGACGATGCTGCCTTTGCCGCGAAGCGTAAGGCACAGGAAAGCAGGAAGCGACAGCGCAGGGCGACCAGGGAGAATGCCGCCTGCGGCGTGACAAGCTAAGCGCGTGATACAGCACCACTCAGACCGGACGAAAACGACGGAATATAACGAATTTCTGTCGTTTTCGTTGCCCTCCACCGAATGAATACAATCAAACCTGCTCATGGATGTTTCATTATGCCGGTTATGAAGCAGGCAGGTATTAAATATCTGGAAGAGCTGGTTTTTTATTGCCAATTTAGACCTGCACCATGTTTGCCTTGGGCTTATATATAAATAATGTCATTATTATCACCAGCTCAACCAGAGTAACAATTGAAGGGGTGTGTGTGGTTAATATGCGCGGAAAATTACGAATGCGAAAGGGAGAGGGAATAAAATGGTGAAGATAACGATTGAATATCAGGAGGGAGCGTAATGATGAATGCCGGTGCAGTGTTGTTCATTGTATCCCTGCTGATACTGGCGTGCCTGCTGACCCGCGTACTGCCGGTAAAACGGCCACGGTCTCCGCTTATCAGGCGGCTGAAGGAGGCGGGCGTCAGGCCGGGTGACACCGAAAAACTGATGGCCGGCGGCGTTTTCTGGGAGCGTCAGGCGCAGCTGATGACCGACCGGGAGGTGCATTTTATGCAGGGGCTTTTCCGGACGGTGGATATGAGGCGGTGGTATCTGTGCCCGCAGGTCAGGGTGGCTGATATCGTGCAGATTACGCCGCGCGTCAGGGGCCGGAGCCGGACGTGGTGGAAGCTTTTTAACATGTCGGCACGGTGGCACTGTGACGTGGTTATCGTTGATCGCAGGACGTTTCGCGTGGTGGCCGCTGTGGAGCTCGATGATGCGTCCCACCTGAAGAAGAGTCGCCGCAGGCGTGACATTCTGCTGGACGAGGTCATGCGCCAGGCTGGCCTGCCGCTGCTTCGAAGCCGCGATGCCCGTGAGCTACAGGGAATGATACGGGACTTTCTGGCGGCGTACGCGGCTGAGGCCGGGGTATCCGGTGAGTCAGGTGCCGTCACTCAGCAAGGGGCGGGCTGAATGATTAAATCAAGGTGCGCTTAAATTACTTCCTGCCCGTTTCGGTGCGGAAACAATAAACTTCCACGAAGAAATGACGATTTAAAACTTACTACTATAAGCCAACTTAGTTTCAGCCATGAACTTATGCTGGAGCTTTTAATTACTACCCGTCGAAAATCAAGTGTGAACTTCAGTTTTAAAATGAAAAGGTGATATATGAAATTAACTAAATATACCGTAATGGTATTTTTCTGCTGTCTGATATTCCTGTTTGCCTGTCTGGCAATAAGCAGCGTTCAGTCTGAGGGGGGCGGATTGAAAACATATGTGTTGATGAGCATGCCGTTATTTCTCTGGATGATTTATCAGCGCGTTACTGTGATGACTGAAAAGGCCCGCACCCGTGAAAGCGACGAGGTCACCTTCATGAGGATGGTGGAGCAGGTACGGCAATATGAAGAGGCAGAGCGCGTGGCCGGTGGCAGCCGGCTTCTGAAAGGCATTCTTGAGTGTCGCGAGGTGGCACGGGCGATAAGGCGGCCGGAGTGCGAAGACGCATCCCTGACGCTCAGCCGGGTGGCTTACATTGAGAAGCTGATGAATGCCCTGGTTCCCGGGCTGTGCAGGAGAATGCCGGAAGGTGAGAGGCAGATGTGGATGCGGATGCTGAACGAACCGGCCCCTGGTGAAGGCGCTGCAGGTGTGCGCCGCACCGGAAAACCCAGCACTCAGGCCGCGCCGGGGAATGAGGGGGAGGGGTTGCGCCTGTTATCCGGGGGGGGCGGAGTGGATGAAGGGAGGTAAATCATGAGTTCCTAAGCTACTTTCGTCTTCGCGCCGCCCGGCAGGTGCTGACGCCTCCGCTCTGCGTAGTTGTCCAACCCCGGCCAGCGGGTTAAACGAGTTTCTCCCACTGCCGGCGTTTTGAATAAATCAGTGAAGGACATATTGTGAAAATTTACCGTACTTTCGGCAGATGGTGTCTGCCCGCACTGGTTACCCTGAACCTTTGTTTACCCGTGCCGATTGGTTATGCCGCGGGCATAGAGGCCGGGTTTTCCCCGGAAGGAACTGCCCTGCAGCTGGTTCTGAAAACCATAACGACCGCACAACATGAAATACGCCTGATGGGCTATGCCTTCACGTCGCCGGAGGTTGTCCGGTCGCTCATTGTCGCAAAACGGCGTGGTGTGGACGTCAGGGTGGTGCTGGACTGGAAGGCCAACGCCGGAAAGAACAACAGCGCAGGCAGAGCTGCCATGAACCTGCTGGCCGGTGCGGGTATCCCGGTTCGTACAGCGGATGCGTGGAAAATTCTTCATGACAAAGTGATAATCGCTGATGGCCGTAATACCCAGGTGGGCTCTTTCAACTATTCACGGGCAGCAGACCGCTCGAACTCGGAGAATGTACTCGTGGTGTGGGACGACCCGGTGGTCGCAGCGAAATATCTGAAGCACTGGGGTTCACGCTGGGCGCAGGGAACGGACTGGAAACAGACGTACTGACGCGGTCAACTTCGTCATTCAGCCCCAGGCTGCGCGCCAACGCCTTCTGGGGCTGATTTAAAGTTAAGTCGCTGATTTTCAGAAACTGTAGTATTCTCTGCCAAACGATCCATGTTTGATCCTTGAGGAGGCAGAGATGTCGCAGGCTGAAAATGCAGTAACTTCCTCATCGAAACGTGCTTACAGAAAAGGTAATCCATTATCTGTGTCTGAACGACAACAAGCACTGATGGAGCGCCGAAAAGAAACCCATAAAGAAATTAAAGTTTATGTTCCAACAGTTCTCAAAGAGCGTTTACAAAACCTGTGTGAGGCTGAAGGGATCTCTCAGGCAGAAATGATAAGCCGGCTGATTGCGGATGCAGGGGGCAACAGAAGTGAGTAACGTTATGGGTTAACATTCTTGAGTGCAGAATGAATCGGTGCTAAATTGCTGTCCAGAGTAAAGAAATTTCTGGCTGGCCACGCCATAAGGTGGCAGGGAACTGGTTCTGATGAGGTATCTACCCGGAACCAGAAAAGCAAAAACCCCGATAATCTCTCTATTCTTGGCGGAGCAGAAGATTAACCGGGGCCTTTCAAAACTGCATAGAAGCTGTTGCTCTATGCAGGGAGTATATGTGCATGCTCAGAAAACTGCAATACCTTCTGTGCTACCCGCTCCTTCCGTGCAACATAAGCGCAGGAAGGTGTGACTGAACGCATCCTTACAATCTCTCCGACCGGAGCGTCCATTGCTTCTGCTGGTGCTTACCGTCCGTCCCGCCGTGGTGAATCCAACTCGCTGCGCAGGGGCCAGCCGAAGACGCACCGCAATCATCAGCCTGAATTCAACGGGAAAACTCCGCGCGGCATGGCGTCTAAGGTCGTGGCCTGCATCCGTCACCACGACTGGTGCCGCA
>Ga0308161_1000535_pt1 | contig 58350 bp, 51 predicted proteins | sample PhyFR2_FD_201034 | JGI IMG/M metagenome (GOLD analysis project Ga0308161, IMG submission 201034) | Phyllosphere microbial communities from UC Gill Tract Community Farm, Albany, California, United States - DLSLF.R2 | ecosystem: Host-associated > Plants > Phyllosphere > Unclassified | place: USA...
TCCACCACATCGGCATCCACCGCCACCGGATCCACCGCCACCCGCGCCAAAGACCACGCCAACTGCCCCTCCCGAGCCAAACTCTCCTCGCTGCGATGGACACGGAGGTGATGCGTGATCGTCATGAGCTTCTCTTTCGGGCGGCGGGCTGCGCGGAGTCCGCGCGGTCCGGGGTGGTCTCGAGCGAGTCGAGGATGCTGGTGAGCGCGTTGTGCAGGTGCACGTGGACGGCGTGGGCGGCCAGGTCGCCGTCGCCGGCCGCGATCGCCGACGCGATCAACCGGTGTTCGGCGACGGAGGCGGCGAGCCGCTCCGGTCGGTAACGGGCGAGGCGCCGGACGCGCACGAGGTGGGTGCGGATGTTCTGCAGGGCACCGACGAGATAGTCGTTGTCGGCGGCGGCATCCATCTCCTCATCGAATTCGGCGATGAGGGCGTAATACGCGTCGCGCGCGGCGTCGCCGTCGAGGTCGGCCGCGGCGAAGGCGTCCGCCATGCGCGCGAAGGTCGGAGCGGAGGGGGAGGCCGCGGCCAATCGCGCGGCCGTCTCCTCGAGCGCGCGGCGCACCGTGAAGAGAGAGCGGATGTCTTCGCTCTGCACGTCGGTGACCACCGTCACGCGCGGCGAGGACTGTGCGACGAGTCCGTCGGAGGCCAGGCGCGCGAGCGCCGTCCGCAGCGGCGTGCGGCTGACGCCGAGCCGAGCCGACTGCTCGACCTCGCCGAGGACGGTGCCGGGAGCGAGTACGCCCGTCTGGATCTCTTCCAGGAGTGTCGCGTAGGCCCGGTCGCTCGCGCGCATTCCAGACCCCCTCAGCTCCGTCGGTGACACCGAGTGTATACGCAAGCGGGCTTCAGACGGCTCTCGATCGTCTTCGATCGCCGCAATGTATCCATAAACGCAGAAGGTCCCGGATGCCGCAGGCGTGGCATCCGGGACCTCCCGTGTCGAGGTGCTTACTTCACCTGCGCGCTGATCACACTCATGACGGCGGTGTCGGCCAGCGTCGTCGTATCGCCGACCTCGCGTCCCTCGGCGACGTCGCGGAGGAGGCGGCGCATGATCTTGCCGGAGCGGGTCTTGGGCAGCTCTCCGACGATGTAGACGTCGCGAGGCCGCGCGATGGGGCCGATCTGCTCGCCGACCCACTTGCGCAGCTCGTCGCCCAGGCCCTCGACGGGGTGCTGCTTGAGGTAGCTGCTCTTGATGATGACGAAAGCGACGACAGCCTGACCGGTGGTCTCGTCGGAGGCGCCGACGACCGCGGACTCGGCCACGCCCTCGTGACCGACGAGGGCCGATTCGATCTCGGCCGTCGAGAGGCGGTGGCCCGAGACGTTCATCACGTCGTCGACCCGGCCCAGGAGCCAGACGTCGCCGTCGTCATCGAGGCGGGCTCCGTCGCCGGCGAAGTAGTACCCCTTGTCGGCGAACTTCTCCCAGTACGTCTCGCGGTAGCGGTCGGGGTCGCCCCAGATCCCGCGCAGCATGCTCGGCCAGGGCTCGGTGACGACGAGCAGACCGCCGCTGCCGTTTCCCACGGGCTCGCCCTGGTCGTCGACGACGGCGATCGAGATTCCCGGGATGGGAACCTGCGCCGAGCCGGGCTTGGTCTCGGTGACCCCGGGAAGCGCGGAGATCATGATCGCACCCGTCTCGGTCTGCCACCAGGTGTCGACGATCGGCGCCCTGTCGGCACCGATGATGTCGCGGTACCAGATCCACGCCTCGGGGTTGATGGGCTCGCCGACGGAGCCGAGCAGACGCAGCGACGACAGGTCGAACTTGTGCGGCACGTCGCGGCCGATCTTCATGAACGAGCGGATCGCGGTGGGCGCGGTGTAGAAGATCGTCACGCCGTGCTTCTCGATGAGCTCCCACCACCGGCCGGGGTGCGGGGTGTCGGGCGTGCCCTCGTACAGCAGCTGCGTGGCGCCGTTCGCGAGCGGGCCGTAGGTCACGTAGGTGTGGCCGGTGATCCAGCCGATGTCGGCCGTGCACCAGTAGACGTCGGTCTCGGGGTGCACGTCGTGCACGACGCGGTTGGTGAATGCCGCCTGCGTGAGGTAGCCGCCGGAGGTGTGCAGGATGCCCTTCGGCTTCCCGGTCGTGCCGGAGGTGTAGAGGATGAACAGCGGCGTCTCGGCGGGGAAGGCCTCGGCCTCGTGCTCCGCGGATGCCTGCGGCACCACGTCGTGGTACCAGAGGTCCCGCCCGTCCACCCAGTCCACGTCGTTCTCGCCGCGTCGCACGACGAGGACGTGCTCCACCGTCTCCTGCTCTCCCGAGCCGTTGCGGTCGGCGAGGGCCTGGTCGACGGCGGGCTTGAGGGGCGAGACCTTGCCCTTGCGCCACCCTCCGTCGGCGGTGATGACGAGCTTCGCGCCGGCGTCGTCGATGCGGGCGCGCAGGCTGTCCGCCGAGAAGCCGCCGAACACGACGGAGTGCACCGCACCGATGCGCGCGACGGCGAGCATCGAGGCGACGGCCTCGGGGATCATCGGCAGGTAGAGGGCGACGCGGTCGCCGCGTCCGATCCCCAGGTCGGTGAGGACGTTCGCGAGGCGCTTCACCTCGTCGGTGAGCTCGGCGTACGTCACGTTCCGCTGGTCGCCCGGCTCACCCTCCCAGCGAAGGGCGATGCGATCCCCGTTCCCCGCTTCGACGTGGCGGTCGAGGCAGTTGTAGGCGACGTTGAGCTCTCCGTCGGCGAACCACTCCGCGAACGGCGGGTTCGACCAGTCGAGCACCTGCGTGAAGGGCTTGTGCCAGTGCAGCTCCCGGGCCTGATCCGCCCAGAAACCCTCGCGATCGGTCGCAGCGCGCTCGTACAGGCTGCGGTCGGCGACGGCCGCGGAGGCGAACTCCGCGGAGGGCGCGAACCGCCGGGTTTCGTTGAGGAGATGGTCGATCTGGCTGCTCATCGCGGCGCTCCTTCGCGGTCGAGGGGATGCCGCGTCCTCGCGGGCATCGTCACCGTGATGACGCTAGCGAGGGCCCCGACACCCGGCCACCTCCGATAGTTGGCATCCTCCGGAGAAGAAACAGGTGATATATCAGGGACACGCGGCGCGTGGGGAGTTGGCGGGGCCGTCCGGGGCGCGTAATCTAAACATGCCCGAACATCGCTTCCGGCATTCGCGTCGGTGGGAGCCCCCCAATTTCCGCCGGCGCGTGGCGGCATCCCTCGCCCCCCACTGACGGGATGCCGCCCCCTCTTTTTTCTGCCCCGTCCAGTGCCGGACCGAGGCGGTGTGCGGCTCCCTCTCCCCGAGCGGCGACCTCGGCGATCTCTCCACCGATCGGTTGTTCGCGTCGACGGAGGACCTGCCCGCCCTCCTACGGTCGTCGGCATGCCTCCCGTCCTTCCCCTCCGCCCTTCCTCGGTCGTCTGGCACGATCCTGCGCTGGCCTTCCTTCGACCGTTCCTCGACGATCCGTCGGTCACGGATCTCTTCGTCAACGGTGACGAGGGCCTTTTCGTCGACCGCGGGCACGGGGCGGAAGAGGTTCCGTCCTGGCGCGCGGACGAGAGCGATGTACGTCGCCTGGCGGTTCGCCTCATCGCGCTCGGCGGCCGGCATCTCGACGACGCGTCGCCGTGCGTCGATGTGCGCCTGGATCGCGGCATCCGGGTGCACGCCGTGCTCTTCCCCGTCGCCACACGGGGGACGGCGATCTCCATTCGCGTCCCTCGGTGGGACACGCCGAACCTCGAGCGGTTGGAAGAGGCGGGGATGTTCACGGCTCACGGGCGTGACCGGCTGGAGAGACTGGTCGACGAGAGGGCGAACGTGCTCATCACGGGCGCGACGGGAGCGGGCAAGACGACGTTGCTGAGCGCTCTGCTCTCTCGGGTTCCCCGCGAGGAGCGGCTCGTGACGATCGAGGAGGTGGCCGAACTTCGTCCCGCGCATCCGCACCACGTCGCTCTCGAAGCCCGACAGTCCAACCTCGAGGGTGCCGGCGGCATCGGCCTCGCTCGGCTGGTGCGCGAGGCGCTCCGGATGAGGCCCGACCGGCTCATCCTCGGGGAGTGCCGTGGGGAGGAGCTCCGCGAGCTCCTCCTCGCGTTGAACACGGGGCACGACGGAGGGATGGGCACCCTGCACGCGCGCAGCCTCACGGACGTGCCGGCTCGCCTCGAGGCCCTCGGCGCGCTGGCGGGGATGAACGCGTCAACGACGGCGCGGCAGGCGCAGAGTGCACTGGACACGGTCATTCACGTCGTGCGCAGCTCCGCCGGTCGTCGAATCGTCGGCGTCGGTCGCCCCCTCGTCCGAGACGGGCGCCTCTCGATCGAGCCGGAGCACTGGACATGACGCCCGTGCGCCGCCGAACTCCCCCCGCGGACGCGGACCCGCTCGACACGATCATGCGACTCGCGGTACTCCTCTCGGCCGGGCTCAGCGCTGCCGCGGCGTGGCGACATCTCGCCGAGGATTCCGGGCCGATTGCGCGTGATGCTGCTGCCGCCGCCGCTGTGGGTGACGACGTCGCGGCGGTTCTGCGAAAGGCGGGTCAGGGCTGGCTCGATATCGCGGCGGTCTGGGCCGTGGCGGTCGCCGTGGGTGCGCCCCTGGCCGACACTCTTCGCGACGTGGCGACGTCGCTTCGCGAGGCGAGAGACATCGCCGATGATGTGCGCGTCGCCCTGGCGGAGCCCCTCGCGACGGCGCGGCTCCTCGCCGGACTGCCGCTGGCGGGCGTTCCGCTGGGCGTGGTCCTCGGGTTCGACACGGTGCGCGTGCTCGTCACCGATCCGGCCGGTCGTCTGTGTCTGGGAGCGGGCCTCGCGCTGGTGGTCGTCGCCCGGGTCTGGTCTCAGCGGCTGGCGCGTCGCGCGCACCCTCCGAAAGTCGTCGCCGGGATGACCGCGGAGCTCTTCGCCGTCGCCCTCTCGGCCGGGGCGTCGATCGAGCGCGCTCGCGCACTGATCACCGCGGAGCGACGTGGAGAACCCCTCTCCGAGGACGACGACCTGCGCCGCGCGGAGGCCACACTCGATCTCTCCGTGCGCGCGGGCGTTCCCGCCGGGGAACTCTTGCGCGGCGACGCGTGGCTCGCCCGCCGCGCCGCGCGGACCGAAGGACGCGAAGCCGCGGCGCGGCTGTCCACGCGTCTTCTTCTTCCGCTGGGCGTCTGCACGCTCCCCGCCTTCCTGCTCCTCGCTGTGGCACCGCTCATGATCGGCGTGCTCCGCTCCGGAGTCTCCCCGCTGTGACCCGTCCTTCTCCTCCCCGCTCCCCCCTCGCCCCCGCCCCACCCGACGAAAGAGGTCTCCCATGACTGTCCCGTTCCCGTTCCCTGTCACCCCCGCCCCGGATGCCCACACGCTGCCGTTGCTCACGCACCGTCGCGCCGGGTCGCTCTTCCTCGACGACCGGGGCGCGGCCACCGCCGAGTACGCGATCGCCACGATGGCCGCGGTGGCGTTCGCCGGCTTGCTCGTCGTCATCATGAGAAGCGATGAGGTGCGCGGCATCCTGACCGATCTCGTTCGTCGAGCGCTCACCGTCCAGTGAGGAGCCCGCGGTGAGACGAGTCCCTCTCGATGAGCGCGGGTCGGTGACGGCGGAGTTCGCGGTCGCCGTGCCGGCGGTCATCATCGTGCTCGCGCTCGCGGTGGGCGTGCTGGGGTCGGCGGCGACCGCCGTGCGGCTCCAGCACGTGTCCGCCGAGTCGGCCCGCCTCCTCGGACGAGGGGACGACGCTCGAGCCCTCGCCGCCGCCGGCGAGATCGGCGCGTCGATATCGGTCTCCCGCCGGGACGGGCTGGTGTGCGTCGACGCCTCGGCGCCGGTTCCGCTCTCGGTCCCACTCCCGCCCGTATCGGCGCACGCCTGTGCACTCGACGGGGGCGGGTGATGGCCGGGACCGTCTCCGTCGTCGGCATCACGGCGGTCACCGTCGCTCTGACGCTCGCGCTCGCCGCTGCGGGCGGAGCGGCGGTGCAGGCGCAGAAGCTCGCGGGAACCGCGGATGCCGCCGCCCTCGCGGCCGCGGACACGGCAAGCGGTGCCGTCGACGGTGTGCCGTGCGAGGCGGCTGCGGCGATCGCGGCAGCCGGTGGCGCGACACTCGAAGAGTGCGTCCTCGACGGCCTCGTCGCCACGGTGACGGTGGGGACGGCGTACGGTGGGATTCCGTTCGATGCACACTCTCGAGCCGGTCCACCCGAAGAGACCGCCCGAGCGGTCTCCGGGAACCCCACCAGGAATGCGTGTGTATGGTGTGCAGCGAAGAAAGGACCCCAGTGGCAAACGGCAAGAAGCTCGTCATCGTCGAGTCCCCGACCAAGATGAAGTCGATTCAGGGATACCTCGGTGACGACTACGAGGTCCTCAGCTCGGTCGGGCACATCCGCGATCTCGCGTCCAAGAAAGAGATCCCGGCCGACAAGAAGGCGGCATACGGCAAGTACTCCATCGACGTCGAGAACGACTTCGATCCCTACTACGTCGTCAACGACCGCAAGACCAAGACCGTCGCCGAGCTCAAGCGCGCGCTCAAGACGGCCGACGAAGTCCTGCTGGCCACTGATGGTGACCGCGAGGGCGAAGCCATCGCGTGGCACCTCCTCGAGGTCCTGAAGCCCAAGGTGCCCGTGCGCCGCATGATCTTCCACGAGATCACGAAGGACGCCATCCGCGAAGCCGCGGAGCACACCCGCGAACTCGACGTCTCTCTCGTCGACGCGCAGGAGACCCGTCGCGTCCTCGACCGTCTCTACGGGTGGGACGTCTCTCCCGTCCTGTGGCGCAAGGTCGGCTCGGGCCGCGAGGGGACGGCGCTCAGCGCAGGCCGCGTCCAGTCCGCCGCGACCCGCATGGTCGTCGAGCGCGAGCGCGAGCGCATGGCGTTCGTCTCCGCGTCGTACTGGGACGTCGAGGCGCTCGCCTCGCAGGCGGGGTCCTCTTTCACCACGCGTCTGAACCGTCTCGACGGAGCCCCCATCGCGCGCGGCGGCGACTACGACGACAACGGCCAGCTCAAGAAGGCCGTCGTGGTCCTGGACGAAGCACAGGCGCGCGCCCTGGCCGACGCCGTCACCGCCGCGGGGCGGGCGACGGTCGCGAAGGTCGAGGCCAAGCCCGGCACCCGCAGCCCGCGAGCGCCCTTCACGACCTCCACGATGCAGCAGGAGGCCGGTCGCAAGCTCTCCATGAGCGCCAAGCACGCCATGGGCGTCGCGCAGCGGCTCTACGAGAAGGGCTTCATCACCTATATGCGAACCGACTCGGTCGCACTGTCCGCCCAGGCGATCTCGGCGGCGCGTGCGCAGGCGGTCTCGCTGTACGGCGACAAGGCCGTGCCGGCCAACCCCCGTGTCTACAAGAGCAAGTCGAAGAACGCGCAGGAGGCACACGAGGCCATCCGCCCCTCGGGCGAGAACTTCCGCACCCCGGCGTCCGTCGCATCCTCGCTCGATCGCGACGAGCAGAAGCTGTACGACCTCATCTGGAAGCGCACCGTCGCCAGCCAGATGGCGGATGCCAAGTACGAGACCACGACAGTGACCCTCACCGTCCAGGCGGGGGAGAAGGTCGCCGAGTTCACGGCATCCGGAACCGTGTACACCTTCAAGGGCTTCCTCGAGGCGTACGAGGAGGGTGCCGACGAGAAGCGCAACGGCCGCGACGCGGACGAGGACCAGTCGCTGCCCGCGGTGACCGTGGGCGACGAGCTGGCCGTGAGCGATGTCGAGCCCAAGGGGCACAGCACCTCGCCCAAGCCGCGCTACACCGAGGCGAGTCTCGTCAAGGCGCTCGAGGAGAAGGGCATCGGTCGTCCGTCGACCTTCGCCAGCATCATCGGCGTGATCCTCGATCGCGGCTATGTCACCAAGCGCGGGCAGGCGCTCGTCCCGAGCTGGCTCGCCTTCAGCGTGGTGCGTCTGCTCGAGGAGCACTTCGCCGACCTCGTCGACTACGACTTCACCGCGGCTCTCGAAGACGACCTCGACGCGATCGCCCGCGGCGAGCAGCGTCGCACCGAGTGGCTCAAGGAGTTCTACTTCGGCTCCGACAAGCAGATCGGCCTGCGCCACATCGTCGACAACCTCGGCGAGATCGACGCCCGCGAGCTGAACTCGACGCGGATCACCGACACCGCCACGCTCCGCTTCGGCAAGTACGGCCCCTACCTCGAGGTGACCGAGCCCGGCGCCGATCCCGAGGCCAAGCCGCGCATCGTCAACATCCCCGAAGACCTCGCGCCCGACGAGCTCACCCCCGAGAAGGCGCAGGAGCTCATCGACGCCCCCGTGGCCGGCGATCGCGTGCTGGGGGAGAACCCCGAGAACGGCAAGCTGATCGTCGTCAAGGACGGGCGCTTCGGCCCCTACGTGCAGGAGCTCGAGCCCGAGGAGCCCGAAGAGGTCGACGCCGCCACGGGCGAGGTGATCGAGCAGCCGAAGAAGAAGACGACGAAGAAGGAGGCGGCCCCCAAGCCGCGTACCGCGTCGCTGTTCCGTTCGATGTCGGTCGACACCATCGACCTCGACACGGCGCTGCAGCTGCTGTCGCTCCCGCGCGTCGTCGGGACCGACCCCGAATCCGGCGCCGAGATCACCGCGCAGAACGGGCGCTTCGGTCCGTACCTGAAGAAGGGCACCGACTCCCGGTCGCTCGACGACGAGAAGCAGATCTTCGACATCACGCTCGAAGAGGCCCTCGCCAAGTACGCCGAGCCCAAGTACGGCGCACGGCGGGCCTCGAGCGCCCTCAAGGAGTTCGACGCCGACCCCGTCAGCGGAAAGCCGATCAAGCTCAAGGACGGTCGCTTCGGCCCGTACGTCACCGACGGGGAGACCAACGCCACGGTTCCCCGCGGCGAAGACGCGATGGCCATCACCTTCGAGCGAGCGGTCGAGCTCATCGCCGACAAGCGCGCCAAGGGACCGGCACCGAAGAAGACCGCCGCGCGCAAGACGACGACCACGCGCAAGGCTCCGGCGAAGAAGTCGTGACCGAGGACCCGACCCGGCCGCTGCGCGCTCCTCGCGCTGCGACGGCCGGAGGACCCGGTCTGTTCGTCACGTTCGAGGGCGGTGACGGGGCGGGCAAGACCACGCAGGCCGCGCTGCTGGAGGGATGGCTGCGCGAGAACGATCGCGAGGTCGTGCGGACCCGCGAACCCGGGGGCACCGACGTGGGCGTTCTCGTCCGGGACATCGTGCTGCACCACCGGGGCGACATCGCGCCGCGCGCCGAGGCGCTCCTGTACGCCGCCGACCGGGCCCACCACATCGAGACCGTGGTGCGGCCGGCGATCGCGCGGGGAGACGTCGTCATCCAGGACCGGTATCTGGACTCCTCGGTCGCGTACCAGGGGGCCGGAAGAGTGCTCGACGCGGATGACATCCGCGACCTGTCGCTCTGGGCGACGGGTGGGCTGCTGCCCGACCTGACGGTGCTCCTCGACCTCGACCCCGCTGCGGCTCGCTCGCGACTCGACGCCGAGGAGAAGCCGTTCGACCGGCTCGAGGCGGAGAAGGGCGAGTTCCACGCCCGCGTGCGCGATGGTTTCCTCGCACTCGCCGCGGCCGAGCCGGAGCGGTTCGTCGTGCTGGATGCCCGTCAGCCCGTGCCCGCGCTGGCGAGCCGCGTGCGCGAGGCCGTGGCATCCCGTCTCGTCTGACGCCCTCGCGCAGGGGCAGAGCCGCGCAGCCTGCGGCGGGTGGTCTCCCACGGGCCCGTCTCGGTGCGGGTCGCTCGGCGCGCGCACAGCGGATCGCCAGCGGCGGTGTCGGAACCCCCGTCTAGGGTGGAACGCATGCCCGCCGTGCTGGACTCCTCTCCCGACGTCGCCGTTCCCGCGCCGTTCCCCTGGGACGCGGTCTGGGGCCAGCCCGACGCCGTCGAGACGCTGCAGGCGGCCGCGTCCGACCCCGCCGCTCTCGCGCACGCGTGGCTCATCACGGGTCCGCCCGGATCGGGCCGATCCACCCTCGCGTACGCCTTCGCGGCCGCGCTCATCGCCGAGCCCGGCGACGAGCACGCGCAGCGCCAGGTGATCGCCCGCACGCATCCCGACCTCACGGCCCTGCGCACCGAGCAGGTCGTGATCCGCATCGACGAAGCGCGCCGCCTCGTCGAGCGCGCGTCGTTCGCGCCCTCGCTGGGGCGGCATCGCGTGATCGTCGTCGAAGACGCCGATCGCATGGCGGAGCGCACCTCCAACGTTCTGCTGAAGGCGCTCGAAGAACCGCCGGAGCAGACCGTCTGGGTGCTGTGCGCGCCGAGCGACGCCGATCTGCTGCCCACCATCCGCTCACGCGTGCGCGTGCTGCGTCTGCGCGAGCCCTCCGTCTCCGACGTCGCGGCCCTCATCGTCGAGCGCACGGGCGTCGCGCCCGACGTCGCCGAAGAGTCGGCGCGTCACGCGCAGCGTCACATCGGCATGGCCCAGCGTCTCGCGACCGACGACGACGCCCGGGCCCGCCGCGCCGAGACGCTCGCCGCGGTCCTCGGTGTCCGCGGAATCGGCGACGCGGTCGAGGTCGCCGGACGCATCGTCCGCCTGGCGACCGACGACGCCAAGGCGCTGACCGCCACCCGCGACGAAGAGGAGCGACGGAACCTCCTGCGCACGCTCGGCGTCGCCGAGGGGGCGGCGGTCCCGCCGTCCGTGCGCGGGCAGGTGAACGCCCTCGAAGACGACCAGAAGCGCCGCGCGACACGGAGCCTCCGCGACGGCATCGACCGCGTGCTGACCGATCTCCAGTCGCTCTTCCGCGATGTCGTCATGCTGCAGTTCGGCCGAGATACCGACCTCGTGAACAGCGAGCGCATCGACGACCTTCGGGCGCTCGCCGCAGAGTGGTCGACGGCGCGCACGCTGGGCGTGCTCGACCGGATCTCCGACACGCGGCGGAACCTGGAGCAGAACGCGGCACCCCTGCTCGCACTCGAGAGCCTGCTCATCACCATCGCCGACGGGTCGGCCCCGTGAACGCGCGGGGTCGTCTCGTCGCGCTGGTCGCGAGCCTTGCCACCGCCGTCCTCGCGCTCTCGGGCTGCCTCTACGCCCAGATCCCGCCCGCGGCGCCCGCCCCGGGCCCGTCGCTCGCCCCTCAGACCGACGGCATCTCCGAAGAACTGCTCCCGTACTACTCGCAGGCCTTGGCCTGGCAGGAGTGCGGCGTCGGTCTCGACTGCACCACGGTGACGGCTCCGCGCGACTACAGCGACCCCTCTAAGGGCGATCTGCAGCTCGCCGTCGTGCGCCACCGCGCGACCTCCGGCAAGCCGCTGGGCTCTCTTCTGACCAATCCCGGCGGTCCGGGCGCGAGCGGGGTCGCTCTCGTGAAGTCGTCGCTGTCGATCCTCGTCGACCAGAAGCTCTCCGACGCCTACGACGTGATCGGCTTCGACCCGCGCGGTGTCGGCGAGTCGACGGCCGTCAGCTGCTACGACGCGAAGGGGCTCGACAGCTACTTCTACGACATCCCCCCGGGGGCGCGGGGCAGCGCCGAGCGGGAGCAGGCGTCGAACGAGCGCGCCGCCGCCTTCGCGCAGGCGTGCAACGCGAACAGCGACGGCATCCTGCCCTACATCAGCACCGAGAACTCCGCGCGCGACATGGATCTGCTGCGCGCGGTGCTGGGCGACCCGAAGCTGAACTACCTCGGCTTCTCGTACGGCTCCTTCCTCGGGACCACCTACGCCGGGCTCTTCCCCGAGCGCGTCGGACGCATGGTCCTCGACGGGGGAATCGACCCCACCCTGTCGCAGTCCGACTCCTCGATCGGGCAGGCCGAGGGCTTCGAGCAGTCGCTGCGCGCCTTCATGGCCGATTGCCTCACGACCTCCGACTGTCCCTACGGGGGGTCCGTCGACGATGCGATGGCCGACCTCGCGGCGACGCTCGCGCGGGTCGACGCCCGCCCGATCACCGCCAGCGACGGACGCCGGCTCGGGGGAGACACCCTGATGACGGCCATCGTCGCCGCGCTGTACAGCCAGGACAGCTGGTCCTACCTCCGATCTGCGCTGTCCGACGTGGGCAACGGCCGCGCCGACGTCGCGTTCCAGCTCGCCGACTTCTACAACGATCGCCAGGGCGGGCGCTACGCCAGCAACACGATGGAGGCCTTCATCGCGTACAACTGCATGGACTATCCCGACGAGGGATCGGATGCCGACGACGCGGCGTTCCGTCAGCGTCTGGCCGAGGCCGCCCCGACGACGGCACCGTACTGGGAGGGCGTCGACGCGTGCGCTTCGTGGCCCGTGCCGCCCACCGGCACGCGCGGTGCCATCACGGCGGAGGGCTCCCCGCCGATCGTCGTGATCGGGACGACCGGTGACCCCGCCACCCCGTACGTGGGTGCACAGCGACTCGCCGAGCAGCTCTCCCAGGGCGTCCTCATCACGAACGTCGGTGAAGGGCACCTCGGCTACAACAAGGGCAAGTCGTGCGTGAACGACGCCGTCGACGACTACCTCATCGACGGCACCGTCCCCGAGAACGGCCTGCGCTGCGAGTGAGATGCGGTGCCCCTCTCACCCCTGGTCGGGCCCGCCTCCGTCGGCCCGCCGCCTAGGCTGGTTCACGTCCCACCCGAAGGAGTCCCCATGACCGCGCCCGTCACCGACCTGGCCCGCTACATCGACCACACGTTGCTCAAGCCCGAGGCCACCCGCGCCGACGTCGAGCGCGTCATCGCCGAGGGGGCCGAGCTGGGCACCTACAGCGTGTGCCTGTCGCCGTCGTTCCTGCCGGTCGAGGTGCCCGCGGGGCTCAAGGTCGCGGTCGTCTGCGGCTTCCCCAGCGGCAAACACCACGCCGAGGTCAAGGCGGCCGAGGCCGCGCTGTCCGTGGCTCAGGGCGCCGACGAGATCGACATGGTCATCGACGTGGGTGCGGCGATCGAGGGACGCTACGAGGTCGTCGAGACCGAGATCCGCGCCGTGCGCACGGCCGCGCCCGCGCCCACGGTCCTCAAGGTCATCATCGAATCGGCCGCGCTCTCGGACGACGCGATCGTCGCGGTGTGCGAGGCGGCTGTCGCGGCCGGGGCCGACTTCGTGAAGACCTCCACCGGATTCCACCCCGCCGGCGGGGCCAGTGCGCACGCGGTGGAGCTCATGAAGCGCACCGTCGGCGACCGCGCCGAGGTCAAGGCATCCGGAGGCATCCGCACCCGCGCGGCGGCCGAAGAGATGATCGCCGCGGGAGCGACCCGGCTGGGTCTGTCGTCGAGCCGTGACATCCTCGCGGACCGCTCGGCGACCGGCGACTACTGACGCGTGCGTCGTGACGCGCTGGAGCATGTAAGATCGATGATCGTGCACGCGACAGCGCGCACACGCCGCCTTAGCTCAGACGGCAGAGCGATTCACTCGTAATGAATAGGTCAAGGGTTCGATTCCCTTAGGCGGCTCCACCACAGAAGGCCCGGGATGATCCCGGGCCTTCTGTCGTTCACGGCAGCGTCGGCGCCGGGGGAGCCTTCGTCTCGGGAATCTCGGCGTCCGGGCCCCTCGGCGCGCGGGGATCTCCCGCGGACGACCCGCGGCGGGCGGTCGAGCCCGCGGCATCCCGGTCGGCTTCGGTCTTCTCCTCCTCGACGAGGATCGGGTGGGCTTCGGCGTAGGAGTCGTGCCGGATGCCGGTCACCTGCCACGACACCTTCACGCCGCCCCGGTCCGAGCGGATGTCGAAGGAGTTGCCCTCGACCTCCCGCGAGACCGCGACCTGCGCGAAGTCGCCGATGACGGTGAGCTGGTAACGCGGGTCGCGGTTGAGCGCCTCGAAGTAGTCGGGGAGGGCGACGGTCGCGCGCCCGGCATCGTCGGTGACGATGGTGCCGTTGTAGACGTTCATCATGTCGGGCGACTCGACGAAAGAATGCGAGAGCCACTTGTTGTCGGGGTCGAGGGGGTGGTCGATCTTGAACGACCCGGCGCTCTTGCTGAGGGTCCCGTTGACGTGCACGCGCCCCTGCGCGAACATCGCGTACCCGTCGGGGCTCGAGGTCGTGCCGTACACGCCGTAGTTCTGTCCGGACGTCCCCGTGGCAGCCCCGTACAGGCCCCACGCCGTTCCCTGACCCCAGACGCCGACGTAGGCGGAGTCGCCGCGGACGCCGGCCGTGGTCCCGCCGCTGCCGTACACGGAGTACTGGCCACCCTCGGCGAGCAACGCCTGCGCGGTGCCGGCGACGGATGCCTGAGCATGGATGCCGATCCGCCCGGTGCCGCGCACGCCGACGCCCGAATCGACGTTGGTGTTGGCGCCCAGGATCGCGGTGGCGCCCGCGGTCGAGCCGTAGACGCCGGTGGGTCCGGAGAAGTACCCGCCGACGTTGTTGCCGTTGCCGATGACGCCGTAGTTCGCCGAGGTTCCGAGAACTCCTCCCGAGGGGCCCGAGGCGATGACGCCGTAGTAGTTCGTCGACGTCGCCTGGAGGGCTGCGGCGGACGTCGAGCGCAGGTCGGCGCCGAGCCCGCTCTTGGACTGGCCGAAGAGGGCTGTGCCGGCCGTGGCGGTCGCTGAGACGGCTCGTGAAGTGGTCGTGCTGCCGGTCGTCGTCGCCTTGACGGCGGTGTTCTGGGTGACCACGTGGAGTTTGCTGTCGGGGGCGGTGGTGCCGATGCCGACGTTGCCGTTCGAAGCGATCCGCATGCGCTCGGAGACGGCCGATCCCGTGGACGAGTACGTCTTGAAGATCAGCGGTGCGCCGGCGTTCGTCGGGCCGAGGAAGTTCGAGCCGTCGCTCGTGACGCCGGAGTTCCCTCCCAGAGCCCACGCGGTGGTGGCGGGGGCCGCGGCGGCGGGGGTCGTGGACGCCGTCGCGGCGACCATTCCGGCAGCGCCGGCGACCGCCGTCGTGAACAGAGCTCGGCGCGGGAGGCCGGAAGGAGCGGATGGAGTCGACATTGACATCTCCAGTCAGAGGGGGAGCACGGGGTGCGGCTGTGCGCGACGCTAGCGCTGCCCGCTCATCGCCGACAAGAGGGATTCGGCGGGTTCGGCCGTGGCGGTCGCTCGCCGTCGAAGCATCGACCGGCGCGGGGGACGGTGCCGCCCTACGCTCGGGATCACACCCTCGGAGGCCGTATGACCCTCGCATCCGCTCTTCTCCGCCGCATCCGGTTCTGCCTCGCCGTGGTGGTCTTCGGACTCGTCGTGAGCGGGGTGACCGCCTTCCCTCTTCGTGAGGAGCTCGCCGTCGCGCGCGACGTGCTGGCGCAGCTGAACGTGGACGCCGTCCTCCCGGGCGCGGTGTGGTGGGTGAATCACGTCGCCGAGGGACTGGATGCCACCGCCGTGGCGTACCCGTTCCTGGCTTACGGCACGGATTGGCTGGCGTTCGCCCACCTCCTCATCGCCGTGGCCTTCGTCGGTCCTCTCATCGATCCCGTGCGAAACGTCTGGGTGATCGTGTGGGGGCTCCTCGCGTGCGCCGGGATCGTGCCGCTCGCGGCCATCGCGGGCGCGGTGCGCGGCCTGCCCCTGGGGTGGCAGCTGATCGACATGTCGTTCGGTGTGGTCGCTGCGGTGCCGCTCGTCCTGGCGCTGGTGTGGACGCGGCGCCTCGCGCGCGGCATCCCTTCCGCGGACCCCGCCCGCGCGGGGCGGCGGGAGGCCGCCCGCTAGGCTGACGGCACCCGTTCTGCCTTCGCGCGACGGCGTCCCTCCCCGTCCGCGTCCCCGCAGGAGTACCCGTGTCGAACGCCCTCGATGCCGTCATCGAGATCTTCACGTGGGTGGGGCTGGGCGGGGGAGCGCTGCTCGCGATCGTCGCCGTCGTGCTGCTCCTCGCCGACGGGACGTGGCTTCCCGTCCGCGCGGTCGTCGAGGAGGTCGACGGCGGTCGCGTGGTGCGGTGGTTCGACGAGCGCGGCGGGGTCAACGAGGCGCCGCTGTCCGCCCACGACGACGCGAAGATCGGGGCCGCCGACATGGCGGACATCTTCTTCCGCCGGGGGAGCGCGCATCGGATGCGGCTCACCCGCTCGTCGCCCGTGGTGAGGTTCGTCTCGCTGCTCGCGGCAGGAATCCTCGGGCTCGGGCTCGTCGCTTTCGTGCTGTCGGTCGTGGTGCTGTTCGCCCGGGGGTGACGACCGGCGCGACGACGGACGAGACGACTGGCGCGACGACTATGTCGCTAGATAAGCTAGCGATATGTCGCACCGAACCTCACGCCGCGCCGCGCCTCCCGCTTCTCGCCGCGATCGCGTCGCGCCCCGCGTCTCGCGGTGGCTGCGGGTCGGCATCCCGAGTCTGCTCGTCCTGCTGTGGGTGGTCGGTGGCTCGATCGGCGGTCCGTTCTTCGGCAAGGTCGACGAGGTCGCGACGAACGACCAGTCGTCGTTCCTGCCGCAGTCGGCGGACGCCACCCGTGTCAGCGAGCGTCTCACCGACTTCACCGGCGGCGACACGATCCCGGCCCTGATCGTCGCCGAGACCACGGACGGCAGCGCTCTTTCGGATGCGCAACTCACCGCGCTGGGGGCCCTTGCGACGGCGGCGGCGGACCTCGAGGGGGTGGAGGGGGAGGCCTCCCCGCCTGTCGTCTCCGAAGACGGCCGGGCCGCGCAGATCTTCCTGCCGATCGACAGCTCCGGCGAGGTGCGCGAGGTCGTCGAGGCCGTGCGCACGCTCGTCGCGAGCGATGTCCCGACAGGAGTGCAGGCGTGGGTGACCGGCCCCGCCGGGTTCACGGCCGATCTCGTCAAGGGCTTCCTCGGCATCGACGGGCTGCTGCTGATCGTGGCGCTCGGGGCGGTGTTCGTGATCCTCGTGGTCGTCTACCGATCGCCCCTGCTGCCGATCCTCGTGCTGCTGACATCGGTGTTCGCGTTGTGCGTGGCGCTGCTGACGGTGTGGTGGCTCGCGTTCGCCGGGATCGTGGTGCTGAACGGACAGGTGCAGGGCATCCTGTTCATCCTCGTCATCGGCGCCGCGACCGACTACGCGCTGCTGTACGTGGCGCGGTTCCGCGAGGCGATCGGCGCGGGGGAGAAGAGGTGGGATGCCACGATCCGGGCCTGGAAGGGGGCGTTCGAGCCGATCCTGGCGTCGGGCGGCACCGTGATCGCCGGGCTCCTGTGCCTGCTCCTGTCGGACCTCGCGACCAATCGTGCCCTCGGTCCGATCGCGTCGATCGGCATCGCGTTCGCCGTGCTGTCGGCCCTGACGTTCCTGCCGGCCCTGCTCGCCCTCTTCGGGCGCGCCGCGTTCTGGCCGTTCCTCCCGAAGCCGGGTGCCGCCGACCTCCCCGACGACCTCACCGCCCCCGTCAAAGGTCTCTGGCCGCGTCAGGCGCGGCTCGTGGCGCGGCGGGCGCGCCCGATCTGGATCGTCTGCACGGTCGTCCTCCTCGCGGCCTGCGCCGGGCTCACGCAGCTCCGCGCCGACGGCGTCCCCTCCAGCGACCTGGTGCTCGGCGCCTCCGAGGCACGCGACGGGCAGGCGGCGCTCGCCGCGCACTTCCCGGGCGGCTCGGGGAGCCCCGCCTACGTGCTCGTTCCCGAGGGGCGCGCGGCCGCGGCCGTCGAGGTGCTCGATCGGGCGAACGGCATCGACTCGGTCGCGGTCCTCTCCTCCGATGTCCCCGGGGGACAGGCGCCCGTCGAAGCGGTCGACGGCGCTCTCGTGACCACGGCGTTCGGCCCGCCCGGGACTCCCGCGCCCGCGCCCACCGTGTCCGACGGCGACGTGCTCCTCGCGGCGACGCTCGCCGACACCGCGGACTCGAGCGCGGCCGACGATGCCGTCCGTCAGCTGCGGGTGGATCTCGCGACCGCGCTGGGGGAGGGGACCGCGCTCGTCGGCGGGGTGACGGCGACCGACATCGACTCGATCGACACGTCGATCCGCGATCGCACCCTCATCATCCCGATCGTGCTGGCGGTGATCCTGCTCATCCTCATGGCGCTGCTGCGTTCGATCGTGGCCCCGCTGATCCTCATCGGCACGGTGATCCTGTCGTTCGGGGCCGCGCTCGGCGTGAGTGCGCTCGTCTTCAACGGTCCTCTCGGCTTCCCCGGAGCCGATCCGTCGGTGCCGCTGTACGGCTTCGTCTTCCTCGTCGCGCTCGGGGTGGACTACAACATCTTCCTCATGTCGCGGGTGCGGGAGGAGTCGCTCGCGCACGGGACCCGGGCCGGCATCCTCCGCGGGCTCGTCGCGACGGGCGGCGTCATCACCTCGGCCGGGCTCGTGCTCGCGGCGACCTTCGCCGCGCTGGGCGTGATCCCCATCCTCTTCCTCGCCCAGCTCGCGTTCATCGTCGCGTTCGGCGTGCTGCTCGACACGTTCGTCGTGCGCTCGCTGCTCGTCCCGGCGTTCGCGTACGATCTCGGCGCCGCGATCTGGTGGCCGTCGAAGCTCTGGCGGCGCGAGCGCGGCGGCGCGGAGCCCGTGCGCCGCGCGAGCGCTGGACCCGACACCCGCGCGGGCGCAGCGCCCGCCACCGGCGCGAGCACCGCACCCGCCACCTCGGCCGGCACAGCACCCGCCACCCGCGCGAGCGCGCGTAGGCTCGACTCATGACCAGGGCGCTGTTCATCGTGGATGTCCAGAACGATTTCACCGAGCACGGGGCTCTCGGAGTCGACGGGGGTGACGCGGTCGCGGAGCGGATCTCGCGCCACCTCGCCGCGCACGCCGACGAGTACACCGTGATCGTCGCCTCACGCGACTGGCACCACGGCGACGACGACAACGGCGGTCACTTCTCGGCCACCCCCGACTTCGTCGACTCGTGGCCCGTGCACTGCGTCGCGGGCACCGAGGGTGCCGAGTACGACGCGGTGTTCGACGAGAGCCGCGTGACGCACCACCTCAAGAAGGGGCAGGGGCGCCCGGCCTACTCCCTGTTCGAGGGGGTCTCGGACGACGGGCAGACCGCGGCCGACATCCTCGATGCACACGGCATCCGCGACATCGACATCGCGGGGATCGCGACGGACTACTGCGTGCGCGCGTCCGCTCTCGACGCCGTCGCCGCGGGTCGCACGGTCCGCGTGTTCACGGATCTCGTCGCGGGCGTGCACCCCGAGTCGAGCGCGGCCGCCCTGGACGAGATCCAGCGCGCCGGAGCGACGCTGGCGACCTCAGAGGTCTAGCTCTTCGGCCCGCGGGATCGTGATGGTCACGCGGGTGCCCACCCCGGGCTCGCTGCTGAGTCGCAGGAGGCCATGATGCGCGGTCACGATGCGCTGCACGCTGGCGAGACCGATGCCTTGGCCGCCGTCGTACGCGTCGGCGAAGCGTCCGCGCTCGCCCTCCTCCACGATGCGCGCGAGATCCTCGGGATGGATGCCACGACCTCGATCGGTCACCGACACCACCGCCCCTTCGTCCGTCTCGTACGCCTCGATCGTGATCTCGTCGTCGGAGTACTTCGCGGCGTTCTCGAGCACGTTCGCCACCGCGCGGCGCAGACCCAGGATGTCGCCCTTGACGGCCACGGCATCCATTCGCCCGAAGACGACGCGCCCGGGCCCCTCTCCGGGGAGGACGAGGGCGACGGCGCCGCGCGCGATGAGGTCGAGTGTCGCCTGGCGTTCGCCGCGCTCGGGCCCCGTCGCGGCGTCGGTCATGAGGGCCTGCGCCATCGCGACGAGGTGGTCGCTCGCCTCGCAGGCCAGCCGCAGCAGCCGGTGATCGGCGGGCAGTTCCTCGCCGAGGAGGTCGAGGTATCCGCGCAGAGCCGTCACGGGGGAGATGAGGTCGTGGGCGAAGGTGCGCTGGAGCGCCGCTTGCTCGTCCGCGACCTGCTTCTCGCTCGTGAGATCGCGCACGATCTTCACGAAGCCGAGCACCTGTCCCTGTTCGCTCCGGATGGCCGAGATCGTCACTCGCGCCCAGAACTCGGAGCCGTCCCGCCGGACGCGCCAACCCGTGTCCTCGACGTGTCCGTCGCGCTGAGCAGCGGCCAGTAGGCGATCGGGCACGCCCCGCCGCCGGTCCTCGTCGCGATAGAAGCGAGAGAAGTGCGATCCGATGACCTCGTCCTCGGTGTAGCCCTTGAGGAGTTGTGCACCGAGGTTCCACCCGCGGACGAAACCGCCGCCGTCCAGTTTGACGATCGCGAAGAGATCGACCTGCTCGTCCCAGTCGGTCGGCAGGACGCGCCGGAAGCTGGCGAGAGGACGGTCTTGACCGTGGGGGACGTGGGCCGGCGGAGAATCCCGCGGAGGCTGCTCGGGGGCGCTCATCCGCGCACGGCGGAACGATCGGGAATGCTTGCTGAGGGCATTCTCCGATCTTGACCGGCGACGGCCGCGGGCACCAGTACTTGACAGCCCTTCTCGGGGAGGCGACGCACGGCTCAGCTGACGGTCACGAGCGTGCGCTGCCATCCGCTCGACCCGTTCGGGGCGATCGCCGCCTGCTCCTGGATCTGCAGGTTGCCCGCTTTGTCCCGCGCGCGCACGACGATGTAGTGTGCGCCGGCGTCGGCGTTCCAGTCGAGCTTCCACTGCACCCAGGACTGGTCGTTGATCGGCGTCGAGAGGGTCGCCTGCTGCCAGTCCCCGTCATCGATGCTGACCTCGACCGCCTGCACACCGATGGGCTGCGCCCAGGCCATCCCGGCGATGACCACCGCGCCGGCGGAGACGGGCGTTCCGATCTTGGGGGTGTCCACGCGCGACGACATCTTGATGGGGGCTTCGGCCGCGTAGCCGCGCGGGGTCCAGTACGCCTCGGCCTCGTCGAAGCGCGTCACCGTCAGCTTCGTCACCCACTTCGTCGCCGAGACGTAGCCGTACAGGCCCGGAACGACCATCCGCACCGGGAAGCCGTGCTCGAACGGCAGGGGTTCTCCGTTCATGGCGACAGCGAAGATGGCATCCAGGTCGTCGTCGACCAGAGACGCGAGGGGAGTGGATGCCGTGTACCCGTCGACGCTCTCGGAGAGCACCATGTCGGCCCCGCTCTGCGGACCCGCCTTGCGGAGGACGTCGCGGATGGGCACGCCGGTCCAGATCGCGTTGCCGACGAGGTTGCCGCCGACTTCGTTCGAGACGCAGGTGAGCGTGACGCCGTACTCGTCGAGGCCCATGCCGACGAGGTCGTCGAAACTCAGCTCGATCGGAGTGTCGACCATCCCCTCGATCGACAGTCTCCACGTCGTGGGGTCGACGTTGGGGACGGTGAGAGCGGTGTCGACGCGGTAGAAGTCCGCGTTGGGGGTGATGACCGGCGTGATCCCGGGAACGCCCAGGTCGGCCCCGGCGGGCACCGTGACGGTGGTGCGCGCGGTGGGGATGCGCAGGGCGTCCCGCGCGGCGGCGACCGATGCCGTCGCGACGTTGACGACTCGGGCACCGACGCCGACGACGATCGCGGTCGCCGCGGCGATCCCCGACACGAGGAAGAAGCCGCGGCGGTCGACCCCCGCGGCGGGGGCGTCGTGCGCGACGGCAGCGGCGACCCAGCGCCGCAGCCGCGCCGTCAGGATCAGCAGCAGCGCCACACCCGCGAGGGTGCCGACGACGGGCGGCAGCCAGGCGAGGGCGCTGGCTCCCGCGCGCGTGACGATCGCCGCGGTCGCCAGCGCGCCGCCGATCGCGAGCAGGATCGCCCCGCTCCGGCGGAAGCGGTACTCGAGCAGCCCCGCCACCGCTGCCGCGACGAGGGCCCCGAGGCCCACCCCGGCGAGCAAGGCGATCTTGTCGGACTCCCCGAACAGCGTGATCGCGAGCTCCTTCAACGGGCGCGGCACGATGTCGACGATGAAGGACCCCACCGCGAGGACGGGGCTCGCTTCCCGCGCGACGAGCGCAGCCAGCAGTTCGGCGCTGCCGAGCAGGGCCAGGGCCGACACGATCCCGGCGAGTGGGGCCCAGATCCACGCGCGGGGTCGGCGGATGGCGCGTGCGCCGGCGGTCTCGGTGGTCATGGCATCCCTCGTCTCCGATGGGCACGCGCGGCGGGCCCGTCACACCGTATTCGGAGCGGTGCGAAGAATGGATGCCGCCGCCTCAGCGCCGCGGAGCGAGGTGGAACAGCGCGACCCCCGACACGATCAGCGCGAGAGCGACCGCGAGACCGGCGGTGATCGGCTCGCCGAGCAGCGGAACCGCCACCACGGCGGTGAGCACGGGGCTCAAGGCGCCGGCGCTGGAGGCCAGACTGCTGCCGAGGTTCTTGACCGCGACGACGTAGCAGGCGGTCGAGAGCAGTCCGGTGCCCGCGCCCTGCACGAGGGCGTAGGTCCCGATCTGCGACCACGGCACGGTGCCGTCGAGGAGGTGCGATGGCATCGCTCCGGTCAGGGCCAAGGCGAGCGCGACCATCGTGGAGGTGACGCTGATCACGACGATCACGCTCACGAGGTCCAGTCGGAGGGATGCCAGCCCCAGCGTGTAGAGCGCCCAGACCAGGCCCGCGGCCAGCAGGATCGCGATCCCGCCGAGATCGGCCGTTCCACCGCGGAGGGTCGCGCTCGCCGCGACTCCGACGACGATCGCGGCGAGAGCCAGGAGGCGTCGGCGGGAGAGGCGAGCGCGGTGGCGCAGGAAGAGCACCAGCGTGACGAAGAGGGGGACGGTCCCCGGGACGAGCAGCCCGGTGAGTCCCGCCGAGGTGAGCTGCGCGCCCCAGGCGAAGAGGAGGAAGTGCGGGATGCCGGCGAGGAGCACGAGGGCGAGAGCCCCGGCGCCCGCGCCGCGCAGGGCGCGGAGCGTCCGCGGAATCCACGGAGCCAGCACGACCGCGGGGACGGCGAAGCGGAGGATCGCGGCATCCGCCGTCGTCAGTCCGGTGGTCTCGAGAGCGCGGGTCGACAGCGCGAACGCCGACCAGAGGGCGACGACGCCGGCGAGAGCGGCCGAGCCGACGACGAGGCGGCGCGAGAGGGTCGGCCGCGGGGCGAGCGCGAAGGTGGTCACGTCGCCAGCGTAGGAATCCGCCGCGCGCAGTCGATTGCGAATATTGCCGACAACGCGGTCGAATTGGCAGAATCTGCCTCGTGCACTCCCTCGATGAGATCGATCTCCGCATCCTGCATGCGCTGCAGCAAGACGGCCGGGTCTCCAACCAGGACCTCGCGGACCGGGTCGGGCTCTCTCCGTCGCCGTGTCTGCGCCGTGTCCGCCAGTTGGAACAGGCCGGGATCATCGAGGGCTACCGCGCCGTGGTGTCGCCGAAGGCCGTGGATCTCACGATCACCGCCTTCGTCCGGCTGCGGCTCGCCTCCCACGAGGGGGCGACGGTGGATGCCGTCGAGGAGCGCCTCCGCGCGATCCCGCACATCGTGGAGGCGCATCTGCTCGCCGGCGACTGGGACTACCTCGTGCGCATCGTCACCCCGAGCTTCGAGGAGTACGAGCGCCTCCTCCGCGAGAATCTTCGGGCCATTCCCTCGCTCGCGTCGATCGACACGACGTTCGCCTTCGCCGTGACCAAACCGGTGTCGCCGTTGCCGCTCGGGTGACGCGGCCGGGGCCACCCGCGCCGCGCCGATACGATGGCACGACCCGTGGCATCCGGGATCCGCCCCGCCCGAGAGGAGCCCCGACGTGGAGGACCTCACGCGCTGGGCGGTGGCGCTCACCACGCTCGTGGGGCTCGGGCTCACGCTCGGGTTGAATCCCGCGCTGTACGGCGCGACGGCCGACATGCTCGCGCAGAACGTCCGCGTCGTCCCGCGCATGGCCTGGATGGTCGCGGGCCTCGCGACCGGGGCGACGATCCTCTATCTCGCCCTGCAGAGCTTCGACCCGACCGAGTTCGTGACCGCGGCCGAGCGCAATGCGACCACGGCGGTCCTGGACCGGCGCGTCGACCTCGCGGCGGGTGCCCTGTTCCTCGCGGGGGCGGTCGCCGTGGCGATCTGGCGCCTGCGCGTCCCGGTCCGCCCCGTGCGCGCCCGGGCCGCGAAAAGTCGAGCGCATTCCTGGAGCTACTACGTGCTCGGGGTGAGCTGCTCGGTCATCGGCTTCACGACCCTGCCGATCATGTACATGACAGGGCGCGTCGCCGACGGCGTGAGCGATCATCCCGCCCTGCGGTGGGTTGCGTACGTGATTTTCCTCGTGGCGCTCGCCGCGCCGTTCGTGCTCCTGGCGACTGCGTGGCTGCACTTCCCCGCCACGGCGGAGCGCGTCAACGGCTACTACCTGCGGGCGATCGATATGGACCACCGCTGGCTCTACGCCGGCGTCCTGGGTGTCGCCGGGGTCGCGTGCGTGGTCCTGGGGCTGCTGCCCGGACGCTGAGCGTCAGCGCTTCGCGCGCTGCTTCTGGACCTTCGCGATCACCCGGCGGCGCACCTTCCGCACCTTCGGGTCGGTCCACACGCGGTAGGCGACGGTTCCCGCGGCGACCGCGCGGCCGATCGCCGTTCGCGCGATGACGGCTCCCGCGAGGCCCACGGCCCCGGTTCCCACCCAGCGTGCAACTCCCATGGCATCCCTCTTTCCTTCGGTGAACCCCCACCTCACACGAGGGGGAGAGGGATGCCAGGGCGCTTGCGCCGTGGGCAGGGATGTGCGTGAGGTGTCCGTGGCATCCGGGTGGCCCGTGTTGCGCGCCGCCCAGATGGGCGCAGAATATTCGCTCCGCGGCGCGGCGCGGTTGTATCGAAGTTCTTCGCTCCGTCACGGTGAGGCATGACCAGAACAGTTCTGTATTACGTCGCCGCCGCCGCGTTCGGTGTCGCGGCCGTGGCGAGCGCCCTCGGCGAACAGGGGATCTTGGCCGCGGCGTTCGTGGCCATCGCGGCGGCGTTCCTCGTGCTGGCGATCCGATCGCATCGACCCCGGCGGGGTTAGGCGTCGTCCGGCCCCGACGCGTCCGGAGTGCTGCTGGCGCGGACGACGAGCCGCGGCGTGAGCGTGAGGGACCCGAGGTGGGTGTGCTCGCCGTTCGCCAGGTCGAGGATCAGCCTCATGGCCGCCCGACCGGACTCCTCGAGGGGCTGCCAGACGGACGTGATGCCGAGGATCTCCGACGTGATGCTCCCGTCGTAGCCGACGAGGGCGAGGGGGCGGTCGCGGGCGCGTTCCGTCAGGACGGCGTGGATCTCGGCGGCGAGATGGTCGTGGTTCGCGACCACCGCGGTGAGAAGAGGATCGTTCATCACCGCCTCGATCCGGGGCGCCAGCGCAGCCGAATCCGGCACCTCGTAGCCGACGACCTCGACGTGCCTCGATATCCCCTCGGCGCGGAGCATTCCGGCCGACACGTAGTCGGCGGATCGCTGCGTCTCGTGCACGAACGCGACCCGGCGATGCCCCAAGTGAGCCAGGTGCCGGCCGATGAGCTCGCCGCCACGACGGTCGTCGATGAGCACGACGGGGATGTCCGGGTGAATGCCCGTGCTGTCCGGGACATCGACGAGGACGACCGGCGGGCCGGGGAGGGATGCCGTCTCGGTGGCATCGCGGGAGAGGGGCGCGCCCATCACGATGATGCCGTCGATCCCCGCCCGCACCGGCAGCGCCTCGAGGACGGGTGCATCCGACCCGGCGGTGGAGGGCAGGTCGTGCACGACGATGTCGACCCCCACCGTCGAAGCGAACGTCAGCATGCCCGTCAATCGCGTGTAGTACGACGGATAGGTCGAGAAAGGCGCGGCGACGGCGATCCGTTTTCCCGCGGGGAGCTGAGTCTGGCCGCGATATCCCAGACGCACGGCCGTGTCGATGACGGTCTGCCGGGTCACCTCGTTCACCTTGTGGGGGCGATTGATGGCCAACGACACCGTGGAGATGCTGACACCGGCCGCTTTCGCCACCTCGTAGATCGTGATGCGTCCCCGGTCGCTCTGCTTTGCCATCCGTTGTCCTAAAAACCTTTGTATCGAAGTGTTTTTATCGTACAGAGTGGGCTCGTGGAAAGCATTCGACGCGTGAAGAAGCGCAGAACGGACGATCCGTTCGTCGCGGCGATCGCCCGCCGTATCGACGCACTCACCCGAGGGGATGACGTCGCCTCCCGTGGACCACGGCGTCCGCCGAGCGATCCCGTTGTGCGCCGCGAGGACGCGCGTCGACAGGATGCCGTCGCTTTCGCCGCGATGGGGATCGCCGCCCCGTCCGTCGCCGTGGAGGAGCATGTCCTCGCGGTCCCGGGTCACCCGGACGCGCGGCTCCGCGTCTACTGGCCCACGGCGGAGCGACGTGATCCTTCCTCCCCGGCGAAACTGCCGATCCTCGTGTACTTCTTCGGTGGCTCGTTCACGATGGGCGGGATCGACTGGGTCGGTCTCGACGCGATGTACCGGACGCGGGCGGCGGATGCCGGGGTGATCGTCGTCGCCGGCGAGTATTCCCTCGCTCCCGAGGTCACCTACCCGGCACAGCCCGAACAGTGCTGGGCCGTCTTCGAATGGGCGGTCGAGCACGCCGACGTCATCGGGGGAGACGCGAGCCGCGTGGCCGTCGGGGGAGCGTCGGCGGGGGCGAATCTCGCCGCGGTCGTCGCGCTCATGAATCGCGACCGTCGCGCTCATCCCGTTCGTCTGCAGATCCTGGAGGTGCCGGCCCTGGATCTCACGGGCTCCCACCTCGAGGCGAGGGCGGTCTCCACACTGCTGCCGGGCTTCGTGGTGCGCCGCCTCCTCCGCCCGATCGTCCGCGACTATCTCGGCCCCGACAGCGCGCGGATCGCCGCGCTCGATCCCTACGCCTCGCCGCTGCTGGCATCGGATCACTCGGATCTGCCGCCGGCCGTGATCCTGACCGCGGAACGCGATGTCCTGCGCGGCGACGGCGAGGCGTATGCGCGACTGCTCTCGGCATCCGGTGTCCCTGCCACCTGTGTCCGCTATCTCGGACAAGACCACGGCTCAGCCGGGTACCGCGGCCTCAACCCGGCTGCCGATCACGCGCACCGGCAGATCATCGCGACGCTCCGGACCCTCCACGACGACCCCGTCGACTACTCGCGGACGCTCGACGAGCGAACGCTCGAGGAGAAGACGCTCGACGAGAAGACGCTCGAGGAGCCGACCTGATGGGCGACGCGGCGGTCGAGATCGCGCCGGCCATCATCGCGTGGGCCGAACGGGTCGCGGAACTCTCGCGATCTCTGCCCGGGCTGGAGAGCGCGGACATGTCCGTGCGCCGGGCGGCAGAACGACGTCTGTCGGACGCGCTCGCTCTCGAGTTCTGCGCCCCTCCTGTCACGGACGTGACCATTCGGGAGGACGTGGTCCGCACCGCCGCGGGGCCCCTCCTGCTGCGTTGCTACCGGTCCCACGATCTGCCCCCCGCCGCGCCGACCGAGGTCTTCCTCCACGGCGGCGGTTTCATCTCGGGGTCTGTGCGCGAGGTCATCAACGATCGCCTGCTCACGGCTCGTGCGCGTCGCGCCCGCATCCAGGTCATCTCGGTGGAGTACCGCCTGGCGCCGGAGAATCCCTACCCGGCAGCCGTGGAAGACGCCATCGCCACGATCGACCTGCTGTGCGACGAGCCCCGGCGATTCGGCGTGGATGCCACACGGATCGGCGTCGCCGGCGCCTCGGCCGGCGCGGGTGTCGCGGCGAGCGCGACGCTGTTCCTCCGCGATCGCGGCGACAGGAAGCTCGTTCACCAGTCGCTCGAGGTGCCCGCCCTCGCGCTCGAAGCGTTCGGTTCTTCGTCGGCCCAGTTCGCACGCGGATACGGGCTGGACGGGTACGAGGAGTTGCTGGATCTGTATCTCGGCGACCTCCGCGGGCCGGAAGCGGTGGCCGCCGCGCAGCCCCTCTTCGCGCCGGATCTCACCGGGCTTCCGCCCACCTTCATCCAGGTGGCCGAGTTCGACCCCTTGCGGGATGCGGGTCTCGAGTACGGCAAGCGGTTGAGAGCCGCCGGGGTCCCCACCGCCGTGTGCATCGGCACGGGTCACGTGCACGGTTCGCCCGGCCTCACGGCGACCTTTCCGCTCGCCCGCACCTGGCAACGCCGATCGGCGGCCGCAGCCCGGCTCGCTTACCACCGTGTCGCGGATCCTTCCGCGTGAGACCTCGAGGACGATGATGTTCCCTCCCACCGCTTCCGACCCCGCCACGGCATCCCCCTCATCGGCCGCCGCGACGACCGCCGCGCGCGACGACATCCCGGGCGGCCCGCAGCCCCGCGGTTTTCTTCCGCTCTTCGTCGTGGCCTGGTTCGGGGTGACGCTCGCGCTCGGAACGATCAGCGGAGCCTCGATTCCCAAGGCCCTGGCTTTCCTCGACGACGCGACGAAAGCGACGAATCTCTCGATCATCACCGGCGCCGGCGGAGTCATGATCATCGTGATCACCCCGCTGTTCGGTCGGCTCTCCGACCGGACCATGTCGCGTTTCGGCATGCGACGACCGTGGCTGATCGGGGGAGCCCTGGTGGCGACGGTCGGCGTGGTGATTCTTTCCGTGGCGCAGAGCCTCATCGCCACTCTCGTCGGGTGGCTGATCGTCCAGGCCGGGTTCGGTGCGAGCAACATGGTGATCCACGCGCTCCTGGCTGATCAGATCCCGCGACGCATCCGCGCGCGGGTGGCGGCGGCCGCCGGCGTGGCGACCGGACTGGGGCTCATCGTGGGCGCGCAGATCATGGCGCAGCTGCCGAACGATGAGAGATGGGCATGGTTCGTCGTCCCCGGTCTGATCGGCGTCGTGCTGAGCACCGTCGTCGTGTTCCGCTTTCGCGACATCGTGCGGACGGCGCCGGCGCCGGCGTTGCGGGCCGCTGACATCCTCTCGACCTACTGGCTGAGTCCGCGCCGTCACCCCGACTTCTTCTGGGCCTTCCTCTCGCGGTTCCTGGTGACGATGTCGATCACCGCCATCTCGACGTTCCTGCTGTTCATCATCATCGACCGGCTCCACGTGCCCGTGACCGAGGCCTCACCGGTCCAGGCTCTCGCGCTGGTGGTCTTCATGATCGGCAACATCGTCACGGCGGTCCTGTTCGGATGGATCTCCGACCGCTCGGGGCGCCGCAAGGCGATCGTGGTCGTCGCCAGTGCTCTGAGCACGATCGGGCTGGTGCTCACCATGATGGCCTCGGATGTCGGCTCGATCCTGGTCGGCATCGCGATCGTGGGGGCTGCGCAGGGAGCGTACGTGTCGGTCGACGTGGCGCTGATGACCGAAGTCCTCCCGTCGTTCGACGAGGCGGGAAAGGATCTGGGCATCGTCGCGCTCTCGTACCAGATCCCCCAACTGCTCGTTCCGGTGATCGCGCTTCCGCTGTTGGCGGCCGGGGGCGGGGGGTATGACGCGTTCTTCGTCCTCGCGATCGGGTTCGCCGCCGTCGGGGGCCTCGCTGTCCTTCCCATCCGCTCCGTGCGCTGATCCGCACATCGATCGAAAGGAGATTCCATGACCCACCGCGCCGTCGTCGGCGTGCTCGCGCTGTTGCTCGCTCGAGGCGCCGTTCTGGTCGTTGCGGCGTCCTTCCTGATCCCGCGGGGAGTCGGCATCCTGCTCAACGTGGTCATCGTCGGTGTCGATCTCGCGACGATTCTCGTGGTGGCCCTTCTCCTTCGACGGCGCGGGGGAGGGCTGCGGCGCTTCCTGGGACCGCTCGTGCCACGGCGCGACCTCCCCTTCGCCGGGATCACGATGTTCGCCCTTTTCCTCGGGCTGGGCGCGGGGACGTTCGTCGGCAACGCCGTGGTCTACGCCGGCGCCCCGCCGCTGACGGCGTCGTCCGATTCCGTGCCTCTGTGGGTCGGGCTCTGGTCTCTGGTCGTGATGCCCGTCACCGTGGCGATCGCGGAAGAGGCGCTCTACCGAGGCTGGGCGCAGGAACGGCTGCTCACGGTGTGGCGTCCGTGGGTCGTGATCGCCGTCGTCGCGCTGGCTTTCGGCCTCCAGCACGCGGCCCTGTCGGCGACCAGCCCGGGCGAGGCGGTCGTGCGGGTGATCGCGACGGGCCTCGCCGGAGCGGCGCTGGGCATCCTGCGGTACCGGGGAGTCTCCCTCTGGGCGCTCATCATCGGACACTGGGCTTTCGACGTGATCGGCCTCGGCGTGCCCGCCCTGCTCCGATCGCTCGCGTGAGTCGCCGTCAGGCGTCGAGCTGCGCGATGCGGCGAGCCAGCTCGTGCTGCAGCCGCGGCGAATGCAACGCCACGCCGATCGCCGCGTTCCGCAGGCGACGCAGGATCGGACTGCGCAGCGTGGCCATGCGGGTCATGCGATCGGTGAGAGCGATGACGCCGCGCGCGGCGGGCCGGCGGAGTCGTTCGTATTCGCTGAGGGAATCCTCATCGCGCGTGCCCGCCAGGACATCGCTCAGGATGCCGCCGAGCACGACGGCATCCTGAATCCCGAGGTTCATTCCCTGGCCGCCGGCCGGACTGTGCACGTGCGCCGCGTCACCGGCGAGGAAGACGCTGCCGTCGCGGTAGGTCGAGGCCAGTCGATGAGCGACGCGGAAGCGCGAGCTCCAGGCGACGGACCGGACGACGGCGTCCCCGGGTCCTCGTTCGTCGAGGATGCGCTGGACGTCCGCCGCCGTGGGCTCGGCGGGGGCGTCGTCCATGGTCGCGACGATCCGGTGGCGTCCCCCCGGGAGCGGGGCGACGACGACGAGACCCTGCCTCGCGAGGAAGAGCTGCACTTCGTCCGGGGCGAGAGACCAGGTCAGTGAAACGTCGGCGAGGACGAAGGAGGCGGCGTAGTCGGATCCGTCGAACGTGATGGCCCGCGCCGCGCGAACGCTGCTCCGACCGCCGTCCGCGCCGATGACGAACCTCGATGCGGCCTCCTCGAGCGTCCCATCGCGATGGCGGAGGATGACGGACTCCGTGCCCGAGCCGGCGCCGAAGGACTCGAAGGCGACGGTCCTCTCGACCTCGCCGCCGAGATCCGTGAACGCTCGGGTCAGGATCTGCTCCGTGCGTGCCTGCGACAGCATGAGCGTGAACGGGTACCGGGTCCGCAGTCCCCGGAAATCGAGGTGCGCGAGCTTTCTCGCCCCGTCCCGCACGGTGAAGTCCGGCACGATCACGCCCTCGTCGACGATCGGTGCCGCCAAATCGATGGATGCCAGCACCTCGAGCGTTCGCGCGTGGATCACGGCGGCGCGCGAGGTCGACGCACCGTGTTCTCCGGCGTCGACGACCCGGACGTTCGCCCCGCGCCGCCGCAACGTCACGGCTGCCGTGAGGCCGACCGGTCCGGCTCCGACGATCAGAACATCGGTGGGCTGAGAGGAGTCGAAAGTCATCATTTGTTGACAATTACACCGCGGTCGCAAGAAGTCAACGCTTGTTGTTAAAATTGCCGCATGTTCTCCGCACACGCATCGTTACCGACGGCGAAGGGTCGTCGATCCCGCGAGGCGATCCTCCGCGCCGCCGCCGCGCGCTTCGAGTCCGACGGGTTCGACCGGACGACCGTCCGTGGCATCGCGAAAGACGCCGGTATCGATGCGGCGATGATCGTCCGCTACTTCGGGAGCAAAGAGAGTCTTTTCCTCGCCGCCACCTCGATCGACCTGGAGCTGCCGTGCCTCGAAGCCGGTTCCGAGCGCGACACGGGGTTTGCCCTCGCGCGGCACGCGATCGCGCTCTGGGGGAGCGAGACGCCGGGGCGGGCGCTTCGCATCCTGTTGCGGGCCTCCACGCAGGATGCCGAGGCGTCGGCCCGGGTGCGGGACGTCTTCGCCACGCAGGTTCTGCCGTTCCTCGCCGACGACGGTGCGCGTTCCCCCGTGCGCGCGAGCCTCGTCACCGCCCAAATCCTCGGGTACGCCTTCGGCCGCTACGTCATCGGACTCGACCCTCTCGTCGACGTCGATGACGAGGAGGTCGCGCGTCGACTCGGCGGCGCCCTCCAGGCCGTGATCGACGCCCCGTGACCCGCGGCGGCCCGCTTCACGGACCGCGCACCGAAAGGTAGAGTTCCCGCATGCGCACCCTGACGACGTCCTGGTGGTGGCTGCACTAGCAGCCAGGTGACGCATGTTCGCGGGCTGCACGGCAGCTCGCGCCCCGCAGGTCTCCCCGTGCAGCCCTCTCGACCGGAGGACTCACACTCATGGACTCATTCGCCGCGACGCAAGCCCGGATGGCCGACCTCGACGACCGCATCCGCGCCGCGCCGGATCGTTTCCGCGTGCTCACGGGGGAGCGCCCGACCGGGCGCCTTCACCTGGGTCACTACTTCGGCACCCTCTCGGAGCGGGTCGTGCTGCAGTCTCGGGGCGTCGAGGTCCTGCTCGTCCTGGCCGATTACCAGGTCATCACGGACCGCGATACCTCGGAGAACGTCGTCGCCCACGTGCGGGACATCGTCCTCGACTACCTGGCGGCGGGGCTCGATCCCGACACGACGACGATCTTCCCGCACTCTGCCGTCCCCTCCCTCAATCAGCTCCTCCTGCCGTTTCTGAGCCTGGTGACGGAGGCCGAGCTGCACCGGAATCCCACGGTCAAAGCGGAGACGGCCGCCTCGGGGCGCGCCCTCAGCGGGCTCATGCTGACCTACCCGGTCCATCAGGCCGCCGACATCCTCTTCTGCAAGGCCAACCTGGTTCCGGTCGGCAAAGACAACCTCCCCCATGTCGAGCTGACGCGCACCGTCGCGAGACGGTTCAATGACAGGTTCGGTCCGCTGTTCCCGGAGCCGGAACCGTTGGTCACCGCCTCGCCCGAGGTACCGGGCGTGGACGGACGCAAGATGTCGAAGAGCTACGGCAACGCCATCGCTCTGGGAATGTCCGAAGACGAGACGGCGGCCGTCATCCGTCGTGCGCGAACCGACGGAGACCGCCGGATCACCTTCGACCCCGCGCAGCGGCCGGGCGTCTCCGCACTTCTCACGACGATCTCCCTCTGCACCGCGACACCGCCGGAGATCATCGCGGACGAGATCGGTGATCGCGGAAGCGCCGAACTCAAACGACGGGCGACGGATGCCGTGAACGAACGGTTCGCGGATCATCGGCGACGCAGGTCCGAGCTCGGGGCCGATTCCAACGTCGTCGATGCCGCCTTGCGCTCCGGGATCGAGCGCGCGACCGACATCGCGGATCGAACGCTCGACGACGTCCGCGAACGTATGGGGATGCGCTATCTGCCGCACCGCTGAGAACGTCGACAAGCAGGTCGCCACGGCTCGTGGAACCCCGAAGCGGGGATGATCCGGTTGGTGTGAGCTACGCCAAAGCTCGAGGCTGCTTGCTAGACGCGGGCGTGAGTACGCGGGTGCGCGGGGGAGTGCGGTGATCTAGGCTGCGTCCTTCTTCTCCGCTTGGTCCTGCGCAACGGCGAGCAGGACCCGGGCTGGCTTGTCGAAGTCAACGTCTGGGCGGACGAGTCCTTCCGTACCGATGACATACGACTTGTTGGTGCGCCGGCGGCTGGCAGACCTTGTTGGCGGGGGCGGTGTCGCTTCGAGCTGCGCAATCACCTTGTGGAACTCGGCGTACGACTTTCCTGCACGCTGGGGGAGACTCGGCCCCTTCGTTGTGACTGCGTGGCGATACCCGCTGGCCTGATCGTCTGTGAGGTTCATGCTGGGTTGGTAATGATCATGGAGGGTGTCTTCAGGAGACGGCGTGTTGAGCGTGCCATGCGTACCGCCCCCACGGGTCTTCTAGCCGCGCGCTGTATCGTTAATAATCAGCCCTTGTGTAACGATAAATGATCGCGTAATCTCCGAGCCGGTACGGTCATCGAGGACCGTGCCAGATCGGAGAATTCCATGCCGGTATCCGTTCCCAAATCGCCTGCAGACGGTCGGGTAGTCCGATGGAGGCATCTCGTGTTGGCGGTCGTTGCGACCTCTCTCGCGTCCCTAGGGCTAGTCGCCGGTCCTGCCTCACCAAGCACAGCGGCGACGGCCAACGCTGACTACGTGATGGCGTACTTCACGGAGAGCCCCAGCGGCTCCGGCAACTCCAACACCGTTCATCTGGCCGTGAGCCCGGATGCATTGGAGTGGATGCCCCTCAACCAGAACCAGCCCATCCTCGTTCCGACCGCCGGGACGAAGGGCATCCGCGATCCCTTCCTGTACCGTCTGCAGAACGGCTCGTGGGTCCTTCTCGCGACTGACATCGCCACGGGGAACGACTTCTTCGCCGCCAACCCGGCAATCCACGTCTGGACCTCGCCCGACCTGGTGAACTGGTCCGCGGACCGGATGCTGACCGTCAACGCGGTGAACGCCAACTCCTACTCGTGGGCGCCCGAGGCGTTCTGGGACGCGGGGCGTCAGCAGTACGGCATTCTGTTCAGCGGAATCCCGAACGGGTCCAACGTCTCGAAAATCCTCGTGTCGTACACGACGGATTTTCAGACCGCGACCTCGCCGACCGTGTTCTTCGACAGTAACGGTCAGGGGAACATCATCGACGCCGACATGGTGACGGGCGTCAACGGCGTCAACTACCTCTACTACCGCGGGAGCGACGCGACGCTCCGCGGAGCCAAGTCGACCACGCTGAACCCCGGATCGTTCACCGAGTACGTCACGGCACCGCCGCAGGGCAGCTGCGTCGAGGCACCCACCGTGGTGCGATCGCTCACCGACAGCACGAAGTGGTGGCTGTGGGGCGACAACTACTGCCCGAACAACACCTTCAACGTGTGGCAGGGCGACATCGCCACGGGGTCGTGGACCGCGGTGAGCAAGGCGAACTTCACGGCGCCGCTCGGCTCGAAGCACAACACCATCCAGCCGATCACCGCCACGGAGTACAGCGCGCTGCAGAGCACCTACGGCACGACCTCGGTCATGCGCCTGAAGTCGTGGAACTTCCCGGATCGCTACGTGCGGCACTCCAATTACCAGGGCCGGATCGACCCGCTGCCGTTCGACCCGCAGGCCGACTCCCAGTGGCGGCTCGTCCCAGGTCTGGCCGATCCCAATGCGGTGTCGTTCGAGTCGGTCAATGTCCCCGGGTACTACCTGCGTCACTCGAACTTCGCGCTGGTGCTGAACCAGAACGACAACTCCGCGCAGTTCGCCGCGGACGCGACGTTCACCCGTGTCCCGGGTCTGGCCAACTCGACCTGGAGCTCCTTCCGCTCGTACAACTACCCCGGCCGCTACATCCGGCACTACAACTTTCAGCTGAAGCTCGATCCCATCTCCTCAGCCAGCGACCAGGCCGACGCCACGTTCCACGTCGCTCCGTAACCCTCACCCCCTCCCCTGGGCGCGCGCGGCTCCCCCCGCGCGCGCCCCCACCGAAAGGCATCCCGTGACTCTTCGTTGGAGACGGCGCGCAGCCATGCTCACCGTCGCAGCCCTCGCCGCGATCGGTCTCCCCGTCATCGCGGCCGCACCGGCGCAAGCCGTCTGCACGACCTACTACGTCTCCCCGTCCGGCAACGACGCCGCCGACGGGTGCTCGACCACGACGCCGTGGAAGACCCTCGGAAAACTGAACGGCATCACCTTTACAGCCGGAAACCAGATCCTGTTCCAGCGCGGAGGGACCTGGGCGGGGCAGTTCGCGCCCCTCGGGTCGGGCTCGTCCACGTCCCCGATCGTCGTCTCGTCGTACGGCTCGGGCGCGGCGCCGCTCCTGGCCGGCGGCGGCGTGGCGGCCACTGTGTACCTCCACGACCAGCACGACTGGACGGTCCAGAACCTCGAGATCACCAACAGCGCCGGCGGTAACGCCTCGCGCGCCGGGTTCCTCGCTGACAACGACACGACCGGGACGCTCCACGGCATCCACCTGGTCAATAACCTCATCGACAACGTCAGCGGGTACTGGAAGAACGGCGACCCCCAGCCGTCGCGCACGTCGGCCATTTCGTTCGACCAGACCGACAACAACACCACCGCGGCGTGGGACGACGTCCTGCTGTCGGGGAACACACTGAAGAACGTGGATGCCGGCGGGATCTACATCGGTTCGGCGATCGGCCTCAACCACAACATCAACTCGACGAACATCGTGATCCAGAGCAACACCATCACCGACGCGGGCGGCAACGCCATCGTCTGCGTGTTCTGCTCGGGCCCGGTGATCCAGTCGAACATCGTCACCGACAGCGGCTATAGGTTCTCGGGTGCGGCGATCTGGGGTGGATGGACGAACAACGCCGTCCTGCAGTACAACGAGGTCGCCCGCAACTGGCGCGCGCTGTACGACGGCGAGGCGTTCGACATCGACAACAACAACACGGACTGGACGCTCCAGTACAACTACACGCACGACAACCCCTGGGGATCGATCGAGTTCTGCTGCTCGTCGACGTTCGGTGCGCTGGGCACGACCACGATCCGGTACAACATCAGCCAGAACGACGGCGCCTCCAACGCCGTGTGGGCGACGCTGCAGGGCATCGCCAACGGCGGGACCGCGAACTTCTACAACAACACGATCTACATGCCGCCGGGTGACAACGGCGACGTGACCAACGGCACGCCGCCGGGGAACGTCACTTTCTCGAACAACCTCATCGTGAAGCACGGCACCGGCGGCTACCAGACCAACAACACCACCTGGTCGCGCAACCTCTTCTACGGTCAGCACCCGGCCTCGGAACCGGCGGACACCAGCAAGATCACCGCCGACCCGCTCCTGGTCAACCCAGGTGGTGCGGGCGACGGTCGCGCGACCGCCTCGGCGTACCAGCTCCGCGCGGGATCGCCGGCGCTGGGCGCGGGTAACGTCATCTCCGGCAACGGCGGCAAGGACTACTTCGGCAACGCCGTCTCGTCGACCGCCGCCCCGAGCATCGGTGCCTACAACGGCGCCGGTGTCACGACGAGCGCGTCGACCCCCGGGGTGTACTGGCGATTCGATGAATCGAACGGCACGACGGCCAACGACACCTCGGGCCACGCCAACCCCGCGACGCTGCAGTCCGGAGCGGCGTGGACGAACTCGGCCCAGATGGGCAGCGGTGCGGTCACGCTGAACGGCACGGCATCCGGATTCGTGGATGCCGCCTCGCCCGTGGTCGACACCTCGGCAAGCTACACCGTGGCAGCGTGGGTCAAGCCCGCCTCGCTGACCGGCAACCAGACGTACCTCAGCATCGACGGGTCGACGATTAGCCCGTTCTACCTGCAGATCGAGGGCGGCAAGTACGTCTTCACCGCGCGCGGCGCCGACTCGACGGCATCCACGTACGCTCAGGTCTTCGGGCCCGCCGCGACCGTCGGCACGTGGGCGCAGCTGGTCGGTGTGTACGACGCGTCGGCGAAGGTGATCAAGCTCTACGTCAACGGTGCGCTCCAGGGCTCGACCGCCTTCAGCAGCGGCTGGAAGGCGACGGGCCACACGAAGGTCGGTCAGGCCAAGTGGAACGGCGCCGCCGTCGACTTCGCCAACGCGACCGTCGACGACGTGCACGCGCTGCCTCGCGCCATTAGCGACCGCGAGGCGTTCGCGTTCGGCACCGGAGCGACCGGATACTGGCAGCTCGACGAGGGCAGCGGTGGCACGTTCACCGACGCCACGGCGGGCCTTCCAACCGGGCACCTCGAATCCCGGACGGCGTGGGCCGGCGCGGGCAAGATCGGCGCCAACGCCCTGTCGTTCCCCGGCTCGGCCGGGTCGTACGGCGAGGCTCCCACCTCCGCCGTCGACACGAGCCAGAGCTTCGCGGTCGGTGCCTGGGTGAACGTGGACTCCACCGCGGGGAACCAGACGTTCGCGAGCATGTCGGGCTTCAACATCAGTCCGTTCTACCTGCAGCTCAGCGGCGGGAAGTTCACGTTCACGATGCGCAGCGCCGACGACACCAACTCCACGGCCACGAGCGTGTCGTCGACCTCGAGCGCGGCGACGGGCACCTGGTACCACGTGCTCGGGATGTACGACCGAGGCGCGGGCGCGATCTCGCTCTACGTGAACGGCGCGCTGCAGGGCACGGCGTCGTACACGACGCCGTGGAAGTCCATCGGGGCGACGGTCATCGGCGGCGCGGAGTGGGCGTTGTCGCCCGTTGACCCGGTCAGCGGGAAGGTCGACGACGTGCACTTCTACAACAGGGTCCTCAGTGGCGCCCAGATCACGACGCTCGCCACTCCGTGACGCGCGCCGACCGGGTGGGACCTCCCGCCCGGTCGGCAGCCGGACGACGCCCGGTCGAGGTGGCACCCGCCCCTCGGCGGGGCGCCGTGTGCGCCCGGTGCTGCTCGCCGCCGCGTTCGCAGTCCTCCTGGCCGTCGCGCTGGTCCTGCTCCTCCTCCCGAGATCTCCCGCGCCGGCGAATCCCGCACCCCCGCTCCCCGACGCCACAGCGCTGACGGTGGACGAGACGCCCGTGCCGTTCCGTGCCGTGAGTGTCTTCCTCGCGCGTGAACGGTCCGACATCGTCGCGCAGGCGCAGGCCTCCGGAGCCGACGTCGCGGCGGCGGGGTTCTGGGACACCCCGATCCGGGGTACGACCCCGGCGCAATCCCTGGTCGACCGGGCCGAGGCATCCGTCGTCCGTCTCCAGATCGAGTTGGATGCCGCGGAGCATGCGGGCGTGTCCGCGCCGCACACCTACGCCGACCTGGTACAGGCGTGGACGGCGGAGAACGACCGCCGCGCGGCGGCACTGCGTGCAGGGGAGCCGGTGTACGGGCCGCCGAGCCTGTCGGAGTCGGACTTCATCGACTACTTCCTCGGGGCCCTGCGGCAGGAGGTGTCCGAGGCGCTGGCGTCGGCGGGCGCGATCGACGGTTCCGCCACGGCCGTGCAGTCCTATCGGGGAGAGCACCCGGAGGCGGCGGACGCCCCCGAGGAGGCCGTGCGGCTGTCCGCGCTCGAGGAGCAGTACACGAGCATCGTCGACGCCAGTGTCGCGGCGGCCGACGTCAGCCCCGCTCCGGCGCTGGGCGACCTCGCGCACGCTCCGTGCGTCGCGGCCGGAGCCTGCTGAGGGCGCGGTCGGCTGTTCGGTGTCCAGGATGCGCGGAGCGGCAGGGCGCGCGTCCGCGTGTCTTGGACACTCAACGGATGCCGCGCCCCGCGGCCGCCGAGCCCCGAGGGGAGAGCGCTAGCGCACGACGCGGGCGACGGCGAACGTGAACGGGGGGACGGTCCACCGCGCGCTGTCGACCCACGAGACGCACGGAGCGGCCGGGGCCGGGGCGAATGGGCGGCCCTCGGCGCGGTCGGCGGTGAGGCTCGTGATCTCGAGCGCCGGCACAGCGTGACCGGATGCGAACGTCGCAGCGAGCGGGACCGCGGCGTCCGTCGCATTCACGACCTTCAGCCACGTCGTGCCGTCGCGGTCGTCGACCACGGCGGACGCGCTGAACCGCTGCTCGGGCGTGCCCTCGTGCGCGATGTCGTGCATGACCACGCCGTCGAGGAGGCAGATGACGTGCCGACCGCCTCTGACGCGAATCTCGAGGTCATAGGTCCGCTCTGGATCAAACCGGTATCGAATCGGCTCGGACCACTCGTCCGACATCCCGTCGCTGACCTCACACAGCACGAGGAAGGCGCTCTGCCACGTGCCGAATCGCCACTCGAAGTGGTCGGGTCCGTCCACGTCGCCGAACGCGACGAGGAAGCCGTCGTGCCCGTCCTGCTCGAGGCGCACCCGCATCCGAAGCGTGTAGTCCATGCCCTGGGCCGCGAGCGGGAGACGCACGTCGTGCTCGCCGCGGTGGAGTCCGGTCTGCTGCCGGGGCCCGTCGGCATCTAGGGACGCGTGCTCGACGGTGAGGGTGCCGGACTCGGCTCGGACCTGGATGCCGATCCGCTCGGTGCGCGGGCGCTCCCAGGTCGGAGGGTGCTCGACGCGGACGGGGAGCGCGCGCGTGCCCGGGGCGTGGGCGTGCAGGTACTGGACGTGGTAGTTGAGGGTGAGCATGACCTCGGTGTCATCGAAGTACACGAGGTCGGGGGTCCACTGCGTGTGGTCGATGCGGGCGAGGAGCGGCGCGTAGGACGCGAGCCGCACGACGTCGCCGTTGCGCTCCATCCCCATCATGTAGGCCGCCTCCGCGAGCGCACACAGCATGGTGTTGCCGCGCGAGCCGTACTCGCCGACGTAGACCTGCGGCCCCGAGCGGTCGTAGGCGTCGAAGCGGTCGAGGTGCTCGAAGTACCACTTCGGCGCCTTGTACGAGTGCTCATCGACGACGTCGACCGCGAGCTCGCGGGCAAGCTCCCAGCCGCGGTCGTAGTCGGATCCGGCCGGGAAGGGGCCAGCCGTGCCGATCACCGCGATCTCGGGGGCGGCGGCCCGCACCGCCTCGAGTAGTCGCGCGAACCGCGCGGCGAAGGCATCCGTGATCTCGTCCTCGTTGCCGACACCGAGATATCGAAGGTCGAACGGCTCCGGGTGGCCGGCGGCGGCGCGGAGCGCGCCCCACGGGCTATCGACCGGACCGTTCGCGTACTCGATGAGGTCGAGGACGTCGCGGACGTACTCGTCCATCTCGACGTCGGTGAACCCTGCCTGACCGCCCGGGGAGTTCTGGCAGCACACGCCGGCAGCCACGACAGGGAGCGGCTCGGCGCCGATCTGCTCGCAGAAGCGGAAGTACTCGAAGAAGCCCAGCCCCATCGACTGGTGGTAGCCCCAGATGTTGCGGTCGCCGACGCGGTCCTCGACCGGACCGACGGTGTGCTTCCAGCGGTAAAGGTTGTCGAGGCCGAAGCCGTGCGCGACACAGCCGCCCGGGAACCGCACGAAACGCGGGCGCAGGTCGGCGATCGTGCGCGCGAGGTCGTCGCGCAGGCCGTTCGCCTCGCCGCGGAACGTCGCGTTCGGCATCAGCGACACCCACCAGACTTCGCACGACCCGGATGCCACGCGCAGGACCACGCGCGCATGAGTCGCGCCGCGCCGCGGGACGAGCACCGCGTCGGTGTCGCCGGTGACGGGTGCTTCGGCGACGACCTCGCCGGCGTCGTCGAGGAGCGCGACGCGGACGTCGGCGCCGGGGGAGGTGGTCGCCCGCACGGTGAGGGCGTAGTCGGCTCCGGCGGTCAGCGGGAGGGCGACGAAGCCTGCGTTCTCGAGCGTCGCGGGAGCGGTGAGCCGCACCCGGTGTCCGCCGCTTGCGCGCGCGGCGCCCACTTCGACGGCGCCGTCGGTGGTCCACCCGGTGAGCGGATTCCATGCGGGGTCATCCTTAGGGCCGAACGAGAAGTCGCGATTGCGCACGAGCTCGCCATACAGACCGCCGTCGGCAGAGCCGTTGATGTCCTCGAAGAAGACGCCCCACATGTCGGGGTTAATCGGGGTTCCCGGGGCGACGTCGTCGATGTGGACGGTGGTCTCGTTCACGAAGGGTCCTGGGTGGCGAGGAGGCGTTCGGCCTCGGCGGTGGTGATGGGCAGGACGGAGCCATGGCGGGCGCCGGCGGGGAGTCCGGCGTCGGGGATGTGCTCCCAGCGGCCGCTTGAGGGGTCGTGGCTACGGAAGAGCTGGCATCCGCGTTTCTCGAACTCGTCGAGGAGCAGGAAGAGGGCCGAGCCGTCGAGGGCGGGGAACGGCGCGGGACCCTCGGTGCGTTCGAGTTCGGGGCGGCCGAGGTCGCGGCGGACGACGGCGAAGGCGGGATCGTCGATCGCGGTGCCGACCTCCTGTGAGACGAAGCGCCACTTTTCGTCGGGGACATTGGTCAGGGAGTCGGCCGAGAACCGGTGGAGTCGGCCGTCGAACTCGGCGAAGGCGACGTCAATGACGTCATGCCCGGGATCGAGGTACGTCCGCGGTGCGGAAAATTGGCGGAAATCCGTCGTCTCGACGGAGAGCACCCGCTGGTGTCGCTCCCGTGTCCTCGACGCGCCCTCGGGGTAGACGGCCGATGCGAAGAACACGCTCCAGCCGTTGATGTCCGGGCTCCAGAAGGCCTTGGGGGCCCAGGCGTTGCCGGCGTCGGCGGGGGCGATGGTGGCGAGGTACGGGGGAGTCCAGTGCACCAGGTCGTCACTGGACCACACCACGATCGAGCGGCTCCCGTGCCGCACCGCGCGGTTCCACGCGCCGCCCTCTGCGTCGCCCACGGCGGCGTGCAGATCGGTCGCGAGCAGGTGCACACGCCCGGTCCGGGGATCACGGGTGAGGAACGGATCGCGCGCGCCGTGCTCGCCCACCGTCGATCGCAGCATCGGAGCGCCGGTATGCAGCGGCGTCCACCCCTTCGCCGTCACGTCGTGGCTGACGGCGAAGCGCACCTGCTCGGCGTCGGCGTCTCTGCCGTTGACGAAGTAGGCGAATAGGTACCGGTCGAAGCCCATTGATTCCTCCGCGTTTACTGTATCGATACAAGTGGCGGTAGACAATCTTGATGGTGTGGGATGCCCGCCTCTCGCTGTAACGTTATAGAAAGCGCTCCCCGAGCGCGGGAAGGCGGCCAGGGTGGTCACGATCCGAGACATCGCCCACGCTGCCGGCGTCTCCCCGATGACGGTGTCGAACGTGCTCAACAAGCGCCCGCACGTCGCAGATGCCACGCGTGAGAAGGTACTCGAAGCCATCGACCGCCTCGACTACCGCGTGAACGTCGCGGCGCGGAATCTCCGCCGTGGACGTACCCACACGATCGGCCTCGCGGTCCCCGAGATCGACCGGCCCTATTACGGAGAACTGGCCGCCGCGGTCATCTCCGAAGGTGCCCGGCACGACCTCCATGTCGTCATCGAGCAGACCGGTCGTGAGCGCGAGAGCGAACTCAACGCGCTGGCGCTGTCGCGCGTGCGCATGTACGACGGCTTGATCCTCAGCGCGGTTGGCCTGGGTGGGGAGGACCGCGATCTTTTGCGCGTCGACTTCCCGGTCGTCATCTTGGGAGAGCGTATCTTCCAGGGCCCAGTTGACCACGTTGCGATGTCGAACGTCGACGGTGCTCGCGCCGCCGTCGCGCACCTTATCGCCCGCGGTGCCCGGCGCATCGCGGCGCTCCACGGCCCGCTGCCTGAGAACGGCGATGTCGACGTCTCCACGCTGCGGCACGCCGGGTACCGGCAGGCGCTCGAGGATGCAGGCATCCCCTACGACCCGAGGCTCACGGTGGTCCTGGACGAGTTCACGCCCCGCCGTGGCGCCGAGGCCGTGTCGTCCCTCCTTTCCGAGGGCATCGAGTTCGACGGCGTCTTCTGTGTCACGGACTACGTTGCACTCGGTGTGCTGCGCGGCCTCGCCGACGCGGGCCGGCGAGTGCCCGCTGACGTCAAGGTGATCGGCTTCGACGACGTCGAGTTCAGCCGCCACCTTGTGCCGTCGCTGTCGTCGGTCAATCCAGATCACGAGCTCATGGCCCGTAGTGCGGTAGATCTGCTCATCGCGAGGATTGCGGACGACGCGCACGAGGCGGTAGAGGTGCTCAGCCCGTTCCGAGTGATCTCGCGCGAGTCCACCGCCTGACCGTGTGCGCAGCAATGCCCCGGAACCGAAAGGTCCCGGGGCATCGCCGCGAGGATCAGCCCTTGACGCTGCCGTTGACCAGTCCGCTAACGATCTGCCGCTGGGCGAACACGAAGAAAACGACCATCGGGATCAGCGCGATCACGGTGAGGGTCATGAATACCGGCCAGTTCGTCGTGAACTCGCCGACCGCGGTGTAGACCTGCAGTACGAGGGTCTGCTTCTGCGGTGAGTTGATGAAGACGTTCGGGGTGATGAAGTCGTTCCACACCCACATCGTCTGGAAAACGCCCACCGTCACCAGGATCGGCCGGATGAGCGGCAGCGCGATCGACCAGTACACGCGGAACGGGCCCGCGCCGTCGATGCGCGCCGCTTCGAACAGCTCCGTGGGGAGGCTGCGCATGTACCCGATGATCAGGAAATAGCAGAAGATCGATCCGCAGGCGTACATCACGACCAGGCCGTTGAGCGAGTCGACCAGCTCGACGCCCGCGAGCATGCGGTACAGCGGGACGAGGGTCGCCTGGCCGGGCACGACGAACGCGATCACGAGGATCACGCCGACGATGCTCGCGAGTCGCCCGCGGCCGATCAGGACGCCGAACGCGGCCATCGAACCGATGAGCAGCATGATCGCGATCGACAGCACGGTGACGTACAGCGTGTTCAGGAAGCTCTGCAGCACCGGAATGTCGCGGAACACCTCGATGTAGTTGTCGAGGTAGAGCGACGTCGGCAGGGCGAGCGGCTGCGCGGCCGTCTCCGGCTGCGTCTTCAGCGTGTTGACGACGATGTAGTAGAACGGCAGCGCCACGAGGCACGCGAGGGGTACCAGGAGGACGCTGAGCAGGATGCCGCGGCTGGATTTCATGAGTAGCGCTCCTCGATGCGACGCGACAGGACGAGCTGCAGAGCGATCACGGCCCCGACGGCGAGCAGGAACAGCACGCTGAGGGCTGACGCCTTGCCGATGTCGGACTGGGCGATGCCGTTCTCGATGATCGACTGGGTGAGCGTGCGGGTCGCGAACCCGGGTCCGCCGTGCGTCAGCGTGAAGGGGAGGTCGAAGACCTTGAGTCCGCCGGTGAGCAGCAGGAGCTGGCTGACCGTGATCGCGGGGGTGAGCAGGGGGAGGGTGAGGCTGCGGAACTCCTGCCACGGGCATGCGCCGTCGAGTTTGGACGCCTCGAAGATGTCGGACGGGATGCTCTGCAGATACGCGAGGTACAGCATCGCGTGCCACCCGGTCTGCGCCCACACAGCGACGAGGATGACACTGATCTGCGCGAGCGTCTCATCGGCGAGCCACGGGATCGGAGCGACGCCGATCGCGCCGAGCACGGAGTTGATGACACCCGATCCGAGCGGGCTGAGGATAAACGTCCACACCAGACCCAGGACCGCGACGCTGGGAACGGCGGGGAAGAAGAACACGGAGCGGACGAAGGCGCGGCCGACGAAGCGGCGGTTGAGGGCGAGGGCCAGGGGGATCGCGAACACCGTCACCAGCAGCGTGGTGAGGATCGCGTAGGCGAGAGTGAACCCGAGCGCAGAGAGCATCGACGAGTCGCGGAAGATGCGTACGTAGTTGTCGAAGCCGACGAGCTTCACGTCCGGGCTGTACCCGTTGTAGTTCGTGAAGCTGTAGTACAGCGACTGCCCGAGCGGGATCAGGTACAGCACCACGAACACCACGAGGATCGGGAGCACGAACCAGGCGGCGGCGAAGCCGTCCCGTCGGCGTCGAAGGCGCGGGATCACGCGTGGTGCCATCACCGTCGGTTCGACGAGGATCGGGCGCTGTGTGGTGGCGACGTCTGCCATGACGTCTTCCTTCCTGAAGGGGTGGAACGGAGCGAGAAGGGGCGGGGATGCTGCGGCATCCCCGCCCCGTTCGTCACTGGGTGGAGGCGAGCTTGTCGTCCATGCCCTGCGCGAACTGCTTCGGGGTGATCTTGCCCGAGATGGTCTGCTGGAGCAGCGCCACCGACTCGCTCGTCATGACGTCGGCGTGGTCGGGCCAGTTGACAGCGGGCAGGTAGATCTTGCCGTCGCGGACGGCCGGGGCCATCTCGCTGAGCGACGCGTCGAGCTGCGGCGTGAAGTCCTTCGTCGTGGTGATCGACTGGGTCTCCTTCTGGTAGAGCTCCACGCCTTCCTTGCTCTGCAGGAACTGCACGAACTTGTCGGCGCCCTCGGGGTTCTTCGCCTTTGCGTTGATGGCGTAGCCGGGGGAGACGGCACCGCACCAGTACAGGTCGCCCTTCGGGTTCGGGACGGCGAGGTACTCGAGGTTGAGGTTCGGAGCGGCCTTCTTAATGTTGCCGAGCGCCCACGAGCCGGTGCCGATCATGGCGACCTGGCCCTGCTCGAACGCCTGGAGCACCTGGTCGCCGGTGAGGCCGGCTGCCGAGCGGGGCTCGATACCCTTCTCGAAGAGCTGGTTCCAGTCGGTGAGGGGCTGGGTCCAGGTGTCAGCGAAGGTGGTCTTGCCGTCCCAGATGTCCTGGTCCATCGCGTTGTCCATGGAGGCGTTCTCGACGCCGAGGAGGGCGGACAACGTCACGGGGATGCCGTCGGAGGCCTCGTAGAACGCGGTGACGCCCGAGTCCTTCAGCTTGGTGCCGAGGTCCAGGAATTCGTCCCAGGTGGCCGGCGGCGTGGTGTAGCCGACCTTGGCGAGCATGTCCTTGTTGACGAGGATTCCGCCACCCCACGACGCGATCGCGGCGCCGTAGACCTTGCCGTCGCTGCTGTAGGTCTGTTGCGCGGCGTCGGAGATGTTCGAGATCCAGGACTCGTCGCTGAGGTCCTTCGCGAAGCCGCCGTCCATGAGCTGGTGCTTGTTCTCGGCGGTGATGATGAAGACGTCGGGACCCGTGTTCGAGCCGAGCTGCGTCTGCAGCTTCTGGACATAGTCGGTGACGGGCGGGGCGTACGACGCGTTCACGGTCAGCCCGGGGTTCTCCTTCTCGAACTGGTCGATGAGGGGCTGCATGATGTCCTGGGTGTCCCAGGACAGGAACGTGACCGTCTGGGAGTCCGAGCCCCCGCTGGCGCCGCCGGAGCATCCGGTCAGCGCGGCCGCGGCGAGGCCGACGACCGTGAGGGCGACGGCGGTCCGCGTCACGCGACGGCGCGTGAGGGAGGAGGGGGTGGGGAGCATCATTGCTTTCTCTTTCTTCTCAGGTGTCGAGGGTTTCGGGTACAAGGGACGAGGTCAAGCGGATGGCGTGCGAGCCGGGTTCCACCGGCACGAGATCGCCGACCGCCGAGTAGTGCAGTGGGTCGATGACGATCTCGCGTCGGTAGCCGTCGCCGTCGGGCACGGCGAAGCGGTGATAGGCGATGACCCACTCGTCCGTACCGGGGAGGCGCAGGATCGAGTGGTGGCCGGTCGCGTAGATGCCGGCATCCGGTCGCTGTTCGAGGAGCACGCCGCGGTCCTGCCACGGGCCGTGGGGTCCGGGGCCGTCGGCCCAGCGCACCCGGTAGGACGGGTCGCGGGTGTCGTTCTCGGACCAGGTCAGGAAATACCGGTCCCCACGGCGGTGCAGGTGCGCGGCCTCACGGAAGGTGGGGTGCTCCCACGACGACACGGTCGAGGGGTCGATCGACAGCATGCCGTCGTGCAGTCGGGCGACATGGGCGACGGCGTTGCCCCAGACGAGGTACGCCGTGCCGTCGTCGTCGATGAACACCGAGGGGTCGATCGCGCGGCCCGGGTACGTGCCCCGGGCGACGATCGGACGCCCCGAGTCGACAAACGGGCCGCGCGGGGTGGGAGCGCTGGCGACACCGATGTTGTCGTCGGCGGTGAAGTAGAAGAAGAATCGTCCATCGCGCTCGGCGGCCGAGGGAGCCCACGCGAACCGGTCGGCCCACGCGACGTCTTCGCCGAGGCGCAGGATGACGCCTTCGTCGTCCCACTCCGCGAGATCGTCGGAGGAGAGGACGCGGAAGCTGGATGCCGCCCACTCGGGGGAGCCGTCGGTGGTCGGATACAGGAAGAACCTGCCCTCGAAGTGTGAGAGGGAGGGATCCGCGAAGAATCTCCGACCGCGCTGCTCTGCGCTCACAATGCCTCCGTACTCCGCGTCCTATAACGATACAGGACGGTGACATGTATCGTTACATGTCACCGGAGAAAGCGCAACCATGAATCGCCGCTGATCTCAGTCGTGCACGACGCGACCTCCGCCTGTGCATGCGTGCGACAGCGCGATTCAGCCGACGCACAAGAGTGCGGAGAACCCGCGACAACTGCCCGATTCGAGTAACCGCTACAACTGTGGGCCCGGAGGGGCTCGAACCCTCGACCCGCGGATTAAAAGTCCGATGCTCTGCCAACTGAGCTACAGGCCCTCACCACCCAGCCTAGCGGGCGCGACGGGGCTTCCCGCGCTCATCGGCGGGAGCGGGCCACGATCCAGAAGAGGTACGCGCCACCGACGACAGCGGTGAGGAGGCCGACCGGGATCTGGAGCGGCGCGAGAGCGCGCTGGGCGATGACATCCGCGACCAGAAGCACGGTGGCGCCGGTGATCGCCGAGCCGACCACCGGGATCCCGCTCGTGCCCATCGCCCGGCGCGCGAGCTGCGGCGCGGCGAGGGCGATGAACCCGATCGGGCCCGCGACGGCCGTGGCGGTGCCCGTCAGGAGGGCGGCGACGATCACCAGGACGAGGCGGACGCGACCGGTCCGCACGCCCAGCGAGCGGGCGGTGTCGTCGTCGAGCTCGAGGGCGCGGTAGTCGCGATGCACCGTGATCAGCACGGCGCCGAGCACGCCGAGGGACGCCACGAGCAGCACCACCTCCTGAGCCGAGGTCGCGGCGAGACTCCCGTGCAGCCACTGCGTCGCGTTCCGGGCGACATCGATCGGTGCGTGGGTGAGCAGGTAGTCGTTGACGGCGGCCAACAGTGTGGTGAGGGCGATGCCCGCGAGGATCGTCCTCTCGCGGGAGATTCCGACGCTCCGCGCGATCGCCATGACCGCGACGACCGTGAGCAGACCTCCGGTCCACGCCCCCACGGCGGGCGGGGCCAGGGGAGCGATCAGCGTCAAGCCGATGAGCGCGCCGGTCGCCGAGCCGGCGCTGAAACCCACGATGTCGGGGCTCGCGAGCGGGTTGCGCGCGAGCGTCTGGAAGACGGCGCCGGCCAGGCCGAGCGCGGCACCGATCAGCAGAGCGGCGATGATGCGCGGCATCCGCATCCCCAGGACGACGACGCTCGTGCGCCCGTCGGCTCCGCCGGTGAGAGCGGATGCCACATCCCCCAGCGACGCGTGGAACGAGCCGGTCGTCAGGCCGGTCACCGCAGCGATCGCGGCGATCCCGAGCGTGACGGCCATGACCAGGACGGTGCGTCGACGACGTGAGGAGCGCCGCCGTGTCCGGATCTCGGCGAAGGCGCTCACGCGGACCTCCGCAGGATCAGCCACAGCAGGAGCGGCGCCCCGAGGAAGGCGGCGACGATTCCGGCCTCCACCTCGCCCGGGGCGGCGATCACGCGTCCCACGATGTCGCTCGCGAGGGTCAGCGCGGCACCGACCACCGCGGCGAGCGGGAGGGACATGGGGACGGACCCGCCGACCGCGCCGCGAACGGCATGGGCGACGAGCAGCCCGATGAAGGCCAGGGGCCCCGCTGCAGAGGTGGCCGTGGCGCACAGGAGAGTGATCGCCGCGCCCGCGCTGAGGGTCACGACGGCGGGGGAGACCCCGAGCGATCGCGCCAGATCGGTGCCCAGCTGAAGCTGATCGAGGCCTCGTGCGACCACCGCGGCGAGGAGCAGCCCTGCGATGGCGAAGGGAAGAAGCTGGAGGGCGACGTCGGGATCGCGGCGCTCGAACGACCCGACGGCCCAGAACCGGAACGACTCGAAGGTGTCGTCGTCGGCCAGCGTGATGATGCTGACGATGGCGCTGAGGCAGGCGCTGAGCGCGACCCCGGCGAGGATCAGCCCGACGGTGTCGTCCCGGCGATCGGGTCGGGCGGCGCTGTTCACGAGCAGGGCGGCGCCCGCCGCGCCCGCGAAAGCGAACCACACGTACCCGCTCGCCGTCCCCACCCCGAAGAAGGCGATCGCGACGACCACGCCGACCGCCGCACCCGCGTTGACGCCGAGGAGACCCGGGTCGGCGAGCGGGTTGCGGGTCAGCGCCTGCATCAGGACGCCCGCGACCCCGAGACAGGCCCCCGCGAGGAGTGCCGTGAGGGTGCGCGGCACGCGGAGCTCGTGGACGATCACGCCGATGGCATCCCGTCGGTCGGAGAACAGCGCCGAGACGACGTCGCCGGGAGCGAGAGCGCGCGACCCGACCGCCAGGCTCAGAACCACGAGGCCCATGAGCACGGCGGCCATCACCAGGGTGAGTGCGACCGTGCGGGCGATCGCTGATCGACGGCGCGCACCCAGGTGTGCGACGACCCCGGGCGGCGCAGCGGGGGAGGAGTCGAGCACGAAGGTAAGGTTATCCTAACCGGGTGAATGACTTTCGCTTTCCGTCCCCGCGTCCCCGTTTTCGTCCTCGCCGATCGGCCGTCGCCCTGGGCGCCGCTCTGCTGTTGGTCCTCACGGGCTGCTCCGGTGCCGCAGCACCCGCGTCCACGGTCGATGCCGAAGCCGCCGCGACCGGCGACTGGGTGGTGGCGCGCGACCTCGAACCCGGAATGGGCTCGAATGAAGCGGACGGCGTGTTTCCTCGGTCCGTGACCCACTTCGGCGGCATCACGGAGATCCCCGCGGCACCCGCGCGCATCGCGGTCGTCTCGACCGGCCAGCTCGACGCCCTTCTCGCCCTCGGAACGGTGCCCGTGGCCGCGACGCGGGCCGAGAACAGCGGGCTGGTGCCGCAGTACCTGAGCGACGCCTTCCCCGACAAAGCATCCAGCCTCGGTGCCATGTCCGACATCGGCAAGCGGACCGAGCCCGACCTCGAGGCCATCGCGCAGGCCGACCCGGACCTCATCCTCATCAACTCGACGCGCGGCACCGAGCTGTACGACGCGCTGTCGGCGATCGCACCGACCGTGCTCACCGAGGGCAACGGCGTCAACTGGAAGAGCGACTTCCTGCTCATCGCGGACGCTCTCGGCACGGAGGGCGAAGCCCGCGGCATCCTGGATTCCCTGCAGTCCGAGAGCGCGGCGTTCGCGCAGACGCACGCCGCCGGGGAGCCGACCGTGTCGTTCCTGCAGTCCACCGGGGATCGCACGCGGATCATGGGGGTGCCGTCGTTCGCGGGCGGCATCGCGGAGGACCTCGGCCTCGGCCGCCCCGCTTCGCAGCAGTTCGACGACACGTCGCAGGACATCAGCGCGGAGCAGATCGATCTGGCGGATGCCGATCGCGTGTTCTACGCGGGCATCGGCCAGGGGCAGACGTTCATCGAGGACGCTCCGCTCTGGCCCACGCTCGACGCGGTCGCCGACGGGCGCACCATCGCGGTCGACTACGACCCGTGGTTCACCAACGCCGGCCCCGTCGCGGCGCGCCTCGTCCAGGATGAGATCGTGCGCGCGGTGAACGAGGACTGACCGCTCAATGAGAGCGAGCGCCGGACCCCCTCGCCTGGGGTCCGGCGCTCGCCGTCATATCCGATCGAAAGATGATCGGCCGGGTGCGTGGATTACGCAGCCGGGGGCATCAGGACCGTGTCGATGAGGTACACGGTCGCGTTGGCGGTCTTCACGCCACCGCAGATCACCTTGGCGTCGTTGACCATGATGTTGTCGCCCGAGCCCGAGACGGTGACGTCCTGGCCCTCGACCGTGGCGTGCGTGCCGTCGATCTCGTCGGGGCTGATCTGACCGGGGACCACGTGGTACGTGAGGATCTTGGTCAGGGCGGCGCTGTCGGTCTTCAGGCCGTCGACGGTGGCTGCCGGGATCTTCGCGAAGGCCTCGTCGACCGGAGCGAACACGGTGAACTCGCCGCCATTGAGCGTGTCGACCAGGTTCACGTCGGGGTTCAGCTGGCCGCTCACGGCTGCGGTGAGCGTCTTGAGCAGCGGGTTGTTCGAGGCGGCGACGGCGACCGGGTCGGCAGCCATGCCCTCGACCGAGCCGGCACCCGAGGGAACCTGCGCGGCGTAGTCGGCGCAGCCGGCGCCGACCAGGTCAGCAGCGGGGTCCATCATGGACGAGGACGCCGAGGGCGACGCCGACATCGCGGGAGCGCTGCTCTCCTCGGTCGTCGATCCACCCGAGGTGGAGCCTCCCGAACAAGCGGTGAGGGCGAAGGCCGAGCCCAGAACGAGGGCGAGACCAGCAACAACAGGCTTCTTGTTGGTGAGCATGACATTCCTCCGAAATCGTTCGGACCGCGGATGCGATCCGTCAGGGACACCCTGGTGCGGGTGGTTCGCCGTGGAGCGGCTTACACGGGGTCTTCGGGTCCCCGAGGAGATCGGATTGGGGAAACCACGAAATTCGTCGGGTCCCGCGGGATTCGGATCGAAAAACGCCTGGTGAGAGGGCAGGAAATATTCTGGAGAATATTTCGGACCACCCCCGTCGATGAGCCGGGGTCCGCGCGTAACGGTTCCCTAACCGATGTCTCGACGCGCGTGAAGATCACCGGGCGGAGTTTCGACGTAGGCAATGATGGATGCCATGGTGATCGACGGTTTCGACCTGCCCGACGAGGGCGCGGAGCGTGTCGACCACATAGGCGATCTGATCCAGCGCGTCGCGACGGGCGACCGGGGTGCCTTCGCCGAGCTGTACGACGCGCTGTCCGCTCGCGCGTTCGGCCTCATCCTCCGCGTGCTCGTGGACCGCGCGCAGAGCGAAGAGGTCCTGCAGGAGGTTTTCCTGGAGGTGTGGCAATCCGCTGCGCGCTTCACTCCGAAGAGAGGACAGGGAAGATCGTGGGTTCTCACGATCGCACACCGGCGAGCGGTGGACCGCGTGCGGTCTTCGCAATCCCGTGTCGATCGCGACGTACGCGCGGGCTTCCGCGATATCGACGTTGCCTACGACAACGTCGCAGAAAAAGTCGAGATGAAGATCGAAGGGCGGCGCGTCGTCGATGCATTGGCGGCGCTTCCCGACGCCCAGAAAGAAGCCCTCACCCTGGCCTACTTCGGTGGATACAGCCAGAGTGAGATCGCTACTCTCGTCGGGGCGCCCCTCGGAACGATCAAAACCAGGATGCGCGACGGCCTGTCACGCTTGAGGATGGAATTGGGGGTGGACAAGTGAACGAGAGGGATTTCGCCGACCTCGCAGCCGGTCACGCGTTGAACGCGTTGTCGGATGCTGACGAACGCGCGTACCAGGAGGCACTTGCGCGCAATCCCCGATGGGACTCTCACGTGCGTGACGCGGCCGAGGCCGTCGCCGCGCTGAGCGACATCGTCGAGCCGGTCGATCCACCCGCGTCGGTGCGTGCATCGTTGCTGGTGCGTATCGCCGATCTTCCTCCGCAGAACGACCTTCCCCCGCAGGCCGACGCCCCTCTCGCCTCTGACGGCGACGAGGAGGACTTCGCCGCGGCGGGCCCCGCGCCCGTCGAACGAGACGCAGCTCCCTCGCGCACCGCGGGGTGGGGTCCTCGTCGCTGGTTCACGCTCGCGGCATCCATCGTCGCCGTGCTGGTTCTCGGCTTCGGTGCTGCGTCGTTCGGCCAGTACCTGACACGGCCGGCGTCGGTCGTGGCGCTGGAGCAGATCGAAAGCGCGCCCGACGCGCAGTCGGCCTCGGTGACGATGCCCGACGGAGGCTCGGCGACCGCTCACTGGTCCGCCTCGACCGGGCAGAGCGTCCTCGTGACCGACGGCATGCCCGCCCTGAGCGACGACCAGACCTACGAACTCTGGTTCGTGCGGGGAGAGACGCCGATCGCCGCCGGAATCTTCGAGACGGATGCCGAGGGCCGCGCGACAGCGATCCTCGACGGCGAGTTCCACTCCGGCGACACCATCGCGGTCACCGTCGAACCCGCGGGCGGCTCGCCGGACGGGACCCCCAGCTCGGCTCCGGTGGTCGCGGTCGCGACCGCCTGAGCGTCTCGCGCTCTCGCGGGTTCGAACGGCCCCAGGGCCCGTGGCGAGGTCTTCGACCCTGTCGCGAGGTCCTGAGTCGGTCGAAGGGACCGGGCCCCGGCCCCGATCGAACCGCCTAGCCTGGAACGATGAGCGATTCGCCGCGCGAGTTCCACAAGCCGATCCGACGTCCCGCCGAACTGTTCGACCGTCTCTTCGCCGCCGACGACCCCGCAGAGGTGTCGCGCGTCGCGCACAGCACCGCTCACGCCCTTCTCTCCCGGGTTCGCGCCGATCCGAGCGTCGACGTCGTCGAGCGTCTCGTCGCGTTCACCGATGATCACGGCATCGACGACATCGCCGAGCTGTGGTCGCGCTCGCCGGCGCGCTCCCTGCCGGGGGCGCTCTGGCGCCTCTACCTGCTGCAGCTCATGATCCACGACGACGCCGCGACGGCCGCGCTCCTCTACGAGCGCGGACGCGTCGAGATGGCGACGGTCGATCCCGTCGTGGTCGGTGCCCCCGCCCCGGCGGGCCCCGAAGAGCTCGTGCAGCTGATCGACACCATCCTGCGCGGTCTCTTCGAGGGGGATTTCGCCGTGGCACTCGACCGTGCGGCAGCGTTCTGCCGTGTGCAGGCCTCGGGGTCGACGCACCTGGCCGACGATTACGAGAACACCGAGTCGGAGCGGGCGTCGGCGCTGACGACGCGGGCGCTGCGCCTGTCGACGTACGCCGACGACCTGTCCGGCGCCGCCGCGCTCTGGCGTCGGGACGCTCTGACCTGAGGGTCGGCCCCTTCGGGTGTCGTGGCGTGCGCCCCCTGACCCGTTGAGTGTCCACGAAACGCCGTAACGGCACCGTGCGTGACGGCGTTTCCTGGACGCTCGACGAGAGCGCGGGGCCGAGACGGCGGTACCGCGGACGTGACGCTGCAGACGCGGCGGCACCGCGGGGGCCAAAGCGAGGGGCGACGGCGGGCGCGGGAGACCCGGAAAATCTAAGTGCCGGACCGCAGAACGCCTCTCGGCGCATGGCCGCTCATAGCGGCAGAAGATGGAGCCCGGGGTTACTGCGGCCCGGCTAGAAAAGTGTAACAAGCGTCGGCCCCGCACATTCCCTCTGGCGGCCCCGTTGACAAGGCCCGGGCGTGTCGCACGGCGGGCGTAGGCTCGCTCCATGGCCCTGCTTTTCGCGCTCGTGATCGACCCCGTGGCATCCGAAGATCGACGCGAAAGCTACTCCGACACCTTCACCGCGGTCGACCCCGGCGGCCCGGTGCTGCCTCTCGGCGAGCTCAGCGCGCAGCGCGGCGACGGCGTGTTCGAATCGATCGGCGTGGTCGACGGGCACGCTCAGGAGGTCGGTCCGCACCTGGAGCGGCTGGCGCACTCGGCGCAGCTCGTCGACCTGCCGGTCCCGAACGCCGGGCAGTGGCGAGAGGCGATCGCCCGCGTCGCCGCCGAGGCCGGGGCGGGGGAGAGCGTGATCAAGCTCATCCTCAGTCGGGGCCTGGACGAGGGGTCCTCACCGACCTCCTGGATCACCCTCGCGACCGCCCCCGACAACGCCCTCGCCCGTACCGAGGGGGTGCGCGTGGTGACCCTCGAGCGCGGGTATCAGCTCGACGTGCCCGGCCGGGCGCCCTGGCTGCTGCTCGGGGCGAAGACGCTCTCCTACGCGGTGAACATGGCCGCCATCCGCGAGGCGAAGCGCCGGGGAGCCGACGACGCCGTGTTCGTCACGAGTGATGGATACGTGCTCGAGGCGCCCACGGCATCCGTCATCCTGCGTGTGGGCGACAGGTTCGTCACACCCGAGCCGAATGCCGGGATCCTGCACGGCACCACCCAGCTCAGCCTCTTCGCTCACCTCGGTGGACGCGGGTTCTCGACGGCGTACGAGGCGGTGCTCCTCAGTGACCTGAAGAACGCGGATGCCGCGTGGTTGCTGTCGAGCGTGCGCCTGGCCGCACCCATCTCGGCTGTCGACGGTGCCGCGAAGCGCGTCGACCGAGCCCTCACCGACGAGCTGAACGCGTACCTGCTCTCACCGCGCGACTGACCCCGTAACGACGAGAGCCCCGCCGAAGCGGGGCTCTCGCGCGGTGCGTGCTTATCCGAAGCGCCCGGAGACGTAGTCCTCGGTGGCCTGGACGGTGGGCGCCGTGAAGATCGTCGCCGTGTCGTTGTACTCGATGAGCTTGCCGGGCTTGCCGGTGCCCGCGATGTTGAAGAACGCCGTCTTGTCGCTCACTCGCGAGGCCTGCTGCATGTTGTGCGTGACGATGACGATCGTGTACTCGCTCTTCAGCTCGCCGATGAGTTCCTCGATCGCGAAGGTCGAGATCGGGTCGAGGGCCGAGCAGGGCTCGTCCATCAGCAGCACATCGGGCGACACCGCGATGGCACGTGCGATGCAGAGGCGCTGCTGCTGACCGCCCGAAAGGCCGCCACCGGGCTTGTCGAGGCGGTCCTTGACCTCGTTCCAGAGGTTCGCGCCCTGCAGCGACTTCTCGACGAGGGCGTCCGCATCGCTCTTCGACATGCGCTTGTCGTTGAGCTTCGCGCCGGCCAGCACGTTCTCGCGGATCGACATGGTGGGGAAGGGGTTCGGGCGCTGGAAGACCATGCCGACGTGACGGCGCACCAGCACCGGGTCGACCCCGGGGCCGTACAGATCGTCGCCGTCGATGAGCACGCGGCCCTTGACGTGACCGCCGGGGATGACCTCGTGCATGCGGTTGAGCGTGCGCAGGAAGGTGGACTTGCCGCAGCCCGAGGGGCCGATGAAGGCGGTGACCGAACGCGGCTCGATGTCGATCGAGACGCCCTCGACCGCGAGGAAATCGCTGTAGTAGACGTTGAGGTCCTGGACCTCGATGCTCTTGGACATGTGGGGGTGTGCCTTTCCGCGCTCAGCGGGTCTTCGGCGCGAACAGGGCCGCGACGATCCGGGCGATCAGGTTGAAGATGACGACGAGGACGACGAGGAGGAACGCCGCGCCCCAGGCGTTGGCCTGAGAAGCATCGATGTCCTGACCGGGGAAGCTGTACGCGGTGTACGCCATGACCGGCAGGGTCTGCATCGGGCCCTCGAAGGGGTTCGCGTTGAAGTTGTCGGTGAAGCTCGCGGCGATGAAGATCGGCGCGGTCTCACCCACGACGCGGGCCACGGCCAGCACGACACCGGTGATGATGCCCGAGGCCGCCGTACGCAGTACGACCTTGATGATCGTGGCGGAGCGCGGCACGCCGAGGGCGAGGGAGGCTTCGCGCAGGTCGGCGGGCACCAGGCGCAGCATCTCCTCGGTGGAGCGGATGACGATCGGGATCATGAGCACGCACAGGGCGATGGATGCCGAGAACCCGCTGAACGCCTTCGGCCCCACGATGAGGCTGAACAAAGAGAACGCGAACAGACCCGCGACGATCGAGGGGATGCCGGTCATCACGTCGACGAGGAACGTGATCGTGCGACGCAGCGGGTTGGTCGGCAGCGCGTACTCGACGAGGTAGACGGCCGCGAGCACGCCGACGGGAACCGAGATGAGCGCGGCGATACCGGTGATGATCAGCGTGCCCGTGATGGCCTGCCACGCACCGGCCGTCGCGACGACCTCGAGGGTGTTCGGGTCGAACGTCGTTCCGCCCACCTGGGTGATGAATTGCAGGTTCACCACGGCGAGACCCTTGGACACCACGGTCCACAGCGTCGAGATCAGCGGCGCGAGGGCGAGGAGGAAGGCCGCGGTCACGAGGCCCCGGACGACGCGGTCGACGGCCTTGCGACGGTTCTCGACGATCGAGGAGCCGACACCGATCGCGATGAGGTAGATCACGGCGGTGAGGACGAGCCAGACGGCGAGATTGAACCCGCCGACGAGCAGCTGCACGGCCGCGACGACGACCGCGACGCCGACGAGCAGAGCCGGCTCGATGTACCGCGGCAGCTGACCGCTGGTGAGGGCCAGGGGCTGCGAGGCCGGGACGGAGGTGGCGGTCACGAGCGCTTTCCTCTCTTGCGGCCCTTCGCGCCCGGTCCTGTCGCCGAGATGATGTAGCGCGCGAGCATGTTGACCGCGAGCGACACCACGAACAGCATGAGACCCGTACCGATGAGCGCCGAGCGCTGCAGGTCGGTCGCGATGGGGAAGTTCAGGGCGATGTTGGCGGCGATGGTCTGGGAGTTGTAGCCGTCGGTGAGAAGCAGCACCGAGTAGATGAGGCTCGGCGAGATGATCAGCGCGATGGCCATGGTCTCACCGAGCGCACGGCCGAGGCCGAGGAGCGTCGCGGACACCATGCCGCTGCGGGCGTAGGGGAAGACGGCCAGGCGGATCATCTCCCAGCGCGTCGCGCCGAGGGCGAGGGCGGCTTCCTCGTGAAGGCGCGGGGTCTGCAGGAAGATCTCGCGCGTGATCGAGGTGACGATCGGCAGGATCATGACCGCGAGCACCACGCCACCGGTGAACATCGTCGAGCCGGTCGATGACACCGGACCCTGGAAGAGCGGGATCCAGCCCAGGTACTCGTTGAGGAACTGGCTCACCGGCAGCAGGAGCGGACGCATCACGATGATGCCCCACAGGCCGAAGACGATCGAGGGCACCGCCGCGAGCAGGTCGACGACGTACCCGAGGGCACCGGCGACCTTCCGGGGCGCGTAGTGGGAGATGAACAGCGCGATGCCGATGGCGACGGGCGTGCCGATCACCATCGCGATGAGCGCGGCCCAGATGCTGCCGAAGAGCAGCGGGCCGACGTACTCCCAGAAGCTGCTCCAGTTGCGGTTCTGGTAGCCGGCGAGGTCGCCCTCGCTCCAGTTGGCCGTGATGGCGGGGAGGCCGCGGATGATCAGGAAGATCGCGACGCCGGCGAGGATGACCATGATCGACACGGCGGCCGTGGTCGACAGGCCGAGGAAGACGGTGTCGCCGACGCGACGCTTCCCGACGATGCTGGCTCTCGGGGAATTCGGTGTCGCGGCGTCGGTCGCGGCGTCACTCACAGTGTCAGTCACGGGGGACCTCATGCTCGGCACGGATCAAGGGGGTGCTCCTCGGTCGGGTTCTCTCTGAGGATGTTCGGCTCAGCGGAACGGTCGATGCTGAATCGACCCCTCCGATCAGCCCGGCCCGGTCCGCACGAGAGGTGCGGACCGGGCC
>Ga0308161_1000539_pt1 | contig 58075 bp, 64 predicted proteins | sample PhyFR2_FD_201034 | JGI IMG/M metagenome (GOLD analysis project Ga0308161, IMG submission 201034) | Phyllosphere microbial communities from UC Gill Tract Community Farm, Albany, California, United States - DLSLF.R2 | ecosystem: Host-associated > Plants > Phyllosphere > Unclassified | place: USA...
GGCAGAAGAAAATGCTTTGATCGATGAGGTTTCCTTTGAAACAGGCTCCGGTGAAAGTTTAAGTTATGGAACGTTTACTATTGAAAGTAACCACAAACTTCAAAACGTAGAATTAACTTTAAAAGCAGCTGTTTCCGGTGAAGCATGCGGAATTCCGGGTTATGAACAATATATTCTGTTTGTGAATAAAAAATTAGTTTCATTGCCGCAGTTAATGAATGTAGGTGATGCTGATGTATATTATCATTCCGAAGAATTTATTTTTCCAAATGATAAAGCTGGAATTCCCAATGCTTTCATTTTTAAGATGGAGGAAATGGAAAAAGATGACAATGACCGTGAAAAGAAGAAGCATGCATCAGCAATTTATCTTTGGAACGGTAGTTCTTACAAAAAGAAAGAATCATCTGTTTCCTAACAATACTTTTTTCAGATCTCCGGCTTCTTTAAAAAGCAAATACAGAATATAAGCCGCAAATACCATGATACCGATAATTGCGGCAGCAATTCCTAAGATAATGGATCCAGATGAAAATTTATTTCTCCACATGATCCATAATCCGGAAAGGATAAGGTAGCAGGTAAAGTCAAGATTGAACTGGGCGTTCCATCCCGGAGTAAGGATGTTTCCGATAAATACACTAAACAGATCTGCCCCCTCTTTTTGAAAAGCCAAAATAGAGAATACCATTAATAAAATGACTTTGGAAAGCAATAATAATTTGAATGCAAAATGTTTTTTCATAAGATAATAATTTAAGATTGAGCTGACTTCCAAAGCGGGCCTGTAGCGATAATGAGAACAATAATATTAATGAATACATTGCTGGTATTTCCCGAAGCTGCAGAACCGGCGCTGTCCAATAAAAACCATGCGATAAGACCTGCCAGTACAGCCTTTCTTACTTCATTCGGCGCCTTGTCATACACCCATTTTCGCAGAAACCATATACATACTCCCCATCCGAACAGAAACCCTCCGGTAAGTGCAGATAAGAAACGTGTGGTAGAAGCGTCATAATTTTGTATGCTGTCCACAGGAAGGCTTAGTAAATCTAATGTCCATCTTGCGGGTTCTGAGGTTTCCGGCATAGATCCCAGAAAGAAAACCGGACCAAATGAACCGACTGTAATTGCTGTTATTTTAAGATAAAACTTATGGAATTGTTCCGTCATCTGTTAATTTTTATGCAAAATTAATCAGCAGATGATTAGGATTTTAGACGGTTCCGTACAATATTATTCGAAATTTTTGGCAATTTTTGCAAGATTTTCAAAATAGGAAGTCAGCCAGCTTGTCGTAAGATTTTCCTGATTAATGCGGAGGAAAAAATTCTCCAGCGCGAGTTCAAACAAGCCTTCCATCTGTCTGATGCTCAAAGCAAGATTAAGATCTTCTGACCAGATCCTTACGAAGTCTGTTCCGATAATCTGATTTGACTTTTCGAGTACATTCCTGTAATTTTCTTTGTCCTGATTGAAACGGAGCTGTCTGTTGAATAATAAGTCGATCTTATGCTCGGTCAAAATATTTATTAACTCAGGATTGATTTTTTTTACAGCCTTTTCTTTATCTGCAATAATCCTGCACTGAAAAATATGAAATGCAAAAAGCTGATCCAAAAATAACTCGGTATCAGCAAAATGATGGTAAAATGAAGATTTGCTTACTCCCGTTATTTTGGCAAGCTTCTCTATCTTAAGTCCGTTTTCGCCATGTATTGCGAAGTTTTTATAACCTTCAAGAATCCAAATCTGTTTTCCCGGATTGCTATTTTTCGTATCAATATATTTCTCTGTCATTCAACTTTTGAACAAATGCCCGTCATTCAAATGTCATTGATTTTACTGACGGGCATTGGTATTAATTCAATGTGTAATGTACGGTAATTTTTGTATTCAACAATTTGGAAACCGGACAGTTTGCTTCGGCGTCTTTTACCAGTTCGTCGAATTTTGCAGGATCTATGCCTGTAACTTTTGCGAAAAGCGTAAGGTTGGATTGTGTAATGCTGCCGTCTTCCAGTACAATCTCGCATTCGGTTTTTAGCTCATCTGCCGCAAGACCTGCTGCCTGAATGTTAAAAGCCAGTTTCATGCTGAAGCATCCCGCGTGCGCTGCTGCAATAAGTTCTTCAGGATTAGTGCCGATGCCATCTGCAAAACGGGAATTAAAGCCATATTGTGTATCATTTAATACGGTGCTTTGGGTGTTTAAACTTCCTGTTCCTTCCTTACCTGTTCCGCTCCATACTGCGGTTGATTTTCTTTTGATCTGCATACTATTCGTGTTTTTATTTATATTTTTTAATTAAATTAATTTATTTTGAAGCAAACCTCGAAATGATGATTCCCACGACAGCTACCATGTAAAACTGTCCTGCCATTCCGAAAAATGCTACAATCAGCCTGCTCATATCCGTTATCGGATAAATGTCACCAAAGCCAATACTGGTAAGCGTTATGAAACTAAAATAAGATAATTCGTTATATACCTGAGAAATATTATTTTGCGTAATCCCATGAAAAGACCCGCGAAAATTAAGCTCTATAAAAAGATAGGAAAACAGTGCGACCAGGCTTAGTATCATATAGCCACAAAAGGATCCTATAATCACGTTAATACGAATTTCCCTTGCCTTGGTAATCTGTCGCATCACTTCTATAAAAATAAACACATAATACAGAATAAAAAATACGGTAAGGAATTCGATAAACCATAAATTTTGGCTGAGAAATAAAAATCCTATGGGCATCAGAATGCTGATGAAACTAAAAATATTCTTGAGAACATTAATTCTTTTGCTTCTTTCTTTAAAGATTCCAAAGCATGCTGCTGCAATGAGAATCATATTGACCGGCCAGACATATTTCAGGAAAATCGTATTGTCGGGAAAAAGAATTTTATCAAAAAGCAAAAAAAGTAGGGCAGTTAACAAAAATTCAAACCTGTAATCACTGAGTCCCTGATGTATTCTTTTATTGTGCATTTATATAGCTCTCTATGGATCATACTGTTCACTATGACTGTCAAAAACCATAATAAAACCAGTATTAATCATCTCTGTAATTGATAAATTTTAATGAATTACTCGCCTAATGCGGCTATAATGATTTTCGCTGTTTCACTGCCGCTGAAATTTTGTTGTCCGGTTACCAGATTCCCGTCTCTTACTGCAAAACCTTTCCATAAACCAGCTTGGATGTAATTGGCACCGATTGCCTTCATTTCATCTTCAATTCTCCAGGGCATAAGATGCTGATCTCTTGACAGGAGATTATAATCCCATACGGCATTATCTGCAAAATCTTCTTCCACATTGGCAAATCCGGTCATAGTTTTGCCTTTGGCTAAATATTCTCCATTACTAAGTTTCGCGTATTTAAGAATGGCAACACCATGACACAGTGCTGCAGCTATTTTGCCGGCTTCGTAAAACGACACAAATTTATGATGCAGGTCTGTTGCTTCAGCAAAGTTAAACATAGGAGCCTGTCCTCCGGCCACAACGATAGCATCAAATTCCGAAACGTCGATGTCAGAAACTTTTTTGGTATTTTCAACCAGGTTTTTTAAAGAAGGTGTGTGAATAAATCCCTGACTTATAAGGTCTGTTGCAGAATAACCGCTAGGATCATTGGGATCGCTCATAGAATCGGCTTCACATCTGCCTCCATTGGGAGAGAAGATCTCTATATGATAGCCTTTCTCTGAAAATTCATAATAGGGGTGGGTAAGCTCACTCCACCAAAAGCCAACCGGCCATCCGGTAGTTGTTGAAATGGCTGGATTGGCAATTACGATAGCAATTTTTTTCGGGTTCTCAGGACGAACCGCATTCGTGTTTTTTAGGCTCATTTTGTTTTTTTACAGATACAAATTAATTACATATCTGCAATAAAACCAACAAGTGGCTCTTTTTGTAATAAGCTAACATTTTTGTAAGTAACCGGATCTACAGAGGAAATATTGTTGTAGTCTTGTGACGGTGTAAATTGGTTTCTATGTTAATGCGAAAGAACCACACTTGCTATCAGTAAATTTATTCTGGTTTGTTTCCTTTGTTTACAACAAAAAAATTTATAACAGAAGCTATGAGGTTTGTGAGCGCGAAAGGATTCGAACCTTTAATCGTCCCGATATAACTATGATAATCTATCCAGCTGAGGTGACAATCAGTTTTAATTATGAATTTGCTATTAGGCTTAATAAACAAAAAACCTCATAACAAAAGCTATGAGGTTCTGTGAGCGCGAAAGGATTCGAACCTTTGACCGTCTGCTTAGAAGGCAGATGCTCTATCCAGCTGAGCTACGCACCCTAGAAAATAAAATTTAAAGTCGGGGCGGCAGGATTCGAACCTGCGACCTCCTGGTCCCAAACCAGGCGCGATGACCGGACTACGCTACGCCCCGATGAGGTCATCTAAAACAGGTATATTACCTTGTTTTTTGTGGGTGCAAATATAGAGTCTTTTTTTGAATTATAAAAATAAAATCAGAATAATTTTTTAACAAAATCATTCCAGCAAATTTACATGATTAATAACCATTGTTTTATAGAAAATAATAATGAGAAAAATTTTACTTTCATTCTTTCTACCGGCAATGCTTTCTATTGCTTTTAATTTCTATCCGGGTAAGATCAGCAAATACTTTTTAAAAAATAAAAATAGAACATATATATTTAGAACAACATTCTAATAACAGTATATGTATACATGAAATTGAAAATAAAGGTAAAAATTTACGGCAGCATTGCTTAAAATGAATGTAATGGAAGATGAAAAAGATTCTTTCCACTTTTTTCCAAGTAAGTATTTAAATCAGTAAATGACTGTAAATTAAAAGTTCACTAATCTGTCTTTAGTATACAGAGTTTCAAGCTGCGATTAAATTTGTAAACAAAAAACCTCATAACAAAAGCTATGAGGTTCTGTGAGCGCGAAAGGATTCGAACCTTTGACCGTCTGCTTAGAAGGCAGATGCTCTATCCAGCTGAGCTACGCACCCATTATAAAGTTGATTCTCGCTTAGTAAATAAGCTTGTAAAAAGTCGGGGCGGCAGGATTCGAACCTGCGACCTCCTGGTCCCAAACCAGGCGCGATGACCGGACTACGCTACGCCCCGAAAAAGATATATAGAAAAGCGGAGGGTAAGGGATTCGAACCCTTGCGACACTTTCGCGTCGACAGTTTAGCAAACTGCTCCGTTAACCACTCCGGCAACCCTCCTGTTTATCTTCGTTTTTAATGATCGTTGTTCCTTTATTGCGAGTGCAAATATAGAATAGATTTCTTTATTTACCAAATATTTTTCAAGAAAAATTTGCGTATTTTTGAGCTGATAAACTGCCATAAAAAATAAACAAATGCGTAAAACATTATATATCATCGGATTAAGTACAGTCGTTTTTTCCTGTACTTCACAGCAAAATGCCAAAAAAAGGCAGTACATCCCAAGAACCCCGTCAGTACAGCCTAAAACTACCGCTAATACCACAGCCGAAAAGCCAAAACCAAAGGTCTCTACGGAACATGGAGTCGACTTTTTTACAACCAATATTGCTAATGCGGCAAACAATGATAATACCGCAAGTTATGGGTCTATTGTTTCTGCAAAACCTGCGGGTTATAAAGTTGTAAAAGATTATTTTCCGGCTGTTGCACAAAATTTCAGACAGAGGTACCTTATCCTGCATTATACGGCTTTACCTGATGATAAATCCATTACGGTTCTTACCCAGCAGGCTGTAAGTGCACATTACCTTGTAAACAATACAGGAGATAACGAAATTTACCAGCTGGTTGATGAAAATAAGCGTGCTTATCATGCCGGTGTAAGCGCATGGAGAGCAGATAAAAACCTTAATGACACTTCAATTGGAATTGAAATTGTAAATACCGGTTATACAACCGATGCCTCCGGCAAAAGAATATTTGCTCCTTTTGACGAAGCGCAGATCAAAAAAGTAGCGGCCCTGGTAAAAGATATTGCAAACCGGTATCAGATTCCGGCCACCAATATTCTTGCGCACTCAGATATTGCTCCTACAAGAAAACAGGATCCGGGTCCTACATTTCCATGGAAAAGACTCTATGATGAATATCAGATCGGGATGTGGTATGATGAAACTGCAAAACAAAGTTTCTACGACCTTGCCGTATCTACAGATTTTCAAACGAAATATAACGATCCAACGTTTATTTTCAACGTTCAGACGCAATTACAGAAATTCGGCTACGCAATGGACCTTAGCGGAAAATGGGATGATGCTACCAAGAAAACCATAGAAGCTTTTCAGTATCACTTCAGACCGCAGAATTATGACGGGATCATGGATCCCGAAACTTTTGCAATATTACAGGCTTTGATACTTAAATATCCGGTAAAATAAATATAATAATGTATTTTTATCAGTGTATATTATTTAAATTTTTAAAGATTTCAACTGCTTCTTTATTGTTAAATTAATACATTGCTAAACGGTTACATTAATCTATACATTATGGAAAATTTCAGAAAAGAAAGTGATTTATTGGGCGAATTAAATGTTCCGATAAATGCTTATTATGGAGTACAGACGCAGAGAGCGATTAATAATTTTAAAATTTCGGGGCAGCTGTTGTCCTCCTATCCTCAGTTTATCCGAGGGTTAGCATACGTGAAAAAAGCGGCAGCAAAAACAAACTACGAACTTGGACTTCTTGATGAGACAATGTATTTCAATATTGCTGAAGTTTGTGATGAAATTATCAACGGTGAGCTTCACGAGCAGTTTCCTGTAGATATGATCCAGGGAGGAGCCGGAACTTCAATCAATATGAACGCCAATGAAGTGATCGCCAACAGGGTTTTAGAAAAATTAGGTAAAAATAAAGGCGAATATCAGTTCTGTTCACCAAATGACCATGTCAATCTTTCACAATCTACCAATGATGCTTATCCTACAGCCATCAAAATGGGATTGCTGCAGATGAATGCAATTCTGGTGGAAAAGCTTGAGAAAATTGTTGAGGCATTCAGGGAAAAAGGAAAAGAATTCCATGATGTGATCAAGATGGGCCGTACACAGCTTCAGGATGCTGTTCCGATGACGTTAGGGCAGGAGTTTGAAGCATTCGCCGCAACTTTGGAGGAAGATATTTCTAAATTAAATAATAACGCCAATCTCTTCGTAGAAGTGAATATGGGAGCCACCGCCATCGGAACGGGATTAAATGCGCCGATTGGGTATGCTGTTTTATGTGCAAAAAATCTTGCACAAATTTCAGGATTTCCGGTAGTTTCAGCGCCCGATTTGGTAGAAGCAACACCGGATACAGGATCTTATGTTATTTATTCTTCTGCAATGAAACGGCTCGCAGTAAAACTGTCAAAAATATGCAATGATTTGAGACTGCTTTCTTCGGGACCGAGAGCTGGCCTTTTCGAGATTAATCTTCCTCCGATGCAGCCGGGATCTTCCATTATGCCGGGTAAAGTAAATCCTGTGATTCCGGAAGTAGTCAACCAGGTGTGTTTTAAAGTTTTCGGAAACGATCTTACCGTTACTTTTGCTGCAGAGGCAGGGCAGTTGCAGCTAAATGTCATGGAGCCTGTACTTTCACATGCCATCATGGAAAATATTCATTTTCTTTGCAATGCAATCGACACCCTGCGTGAAAAATGTGTGGTAGGAATCACGGCAAACCGTGAAGTATGCTTAAATATGGTAAAACACAGCATCGGAATCGTAACCGCACTGAACCCATATATTGGCTACAAATATTCTACAGAAATTGCAAAAGAAGCGCTGGAAACCGGGAAAAGTGTTTATAATCTGGTATTGGAAAAAGGCATTCTTTCCCAGGAAAAACTGGATGAAATTCTTGATCCCAGAAACATGCTGAAACCGCATAACAAATAAAATAAACGATAAGTGATAAATAATACCTGACAGGTAAATCGGCAACATTATTTATCACTTATCAATCATCATTTATAAATTTAAAGTGAGGTTTTTAATCATAATTCCTGCACATAACGAAGAGAGTAATCTTCCTTTTACACTGGATTCTTTACAGCAGCAAAGCTTTAAGGATTTTAAAGCAGTAATTGTAAACGACGGTTCTACGGATAATACTTCAGAAGTAATTAGAAAATATACCGATCAGGATTCCCGGTTTGGAACCGTCAATCTGCAGAAATCTTTACACCAGCCAGGTTCAAAAGTTGTTAATGCTTTTAAAAAAGGACTGGAAACACAAGATGTAAATATGTTTGACGTCATTTGTAAATTTGATTCTGATGTCATATTTCCTGAAAATTATCTGGAGAAAGTAGAAGAAGCGTTTTGCGATCATCCGGAGTATGGATTGGTTGGCGGACTTTTATATATTGAGAAAAACGGGGATTGGGTGTACGAAGGAAACTCTAATAAACATCATGTACGGGGTCCGGTAAAGGCATATCGGAAAGAGAGCTTTATACAAATGAACGGGATCAGGGAAACCTTAGGCTGGGATAATATTGATGCAATCCTCCTTCAGAACCTGGGATGGAAAGAAGTCGTTATTCCGGAGCTGCATGTGCATTTAATCAAAGTAAAAGGAACAGATTACACCATAAAGCCTGCCGAATATTATGGTAAATATTTCTATTTTCTGGGGTTAAACAGGTTTTTAGCTTATATAGCTTCTTTTAAGGAGGCCGCAAAAAGCAAGTCCGTTTCTTTCTTTTTTAAGATTACCGGCTCCTATGAAAATTGCCGCAGGAAAAAATTGGAATTAAAAATTTCTGAACAGGAAAAAAAAGTCATCAACCGCCAACGCTGGGAAATGCTTAAGCAAAAATGGCTCAAATTGTAATTCAGAATGAGCTTATCGCTTAAAATACAAATGTTATTTAAAAACATCACTTGAAAAGAATAGCCTACATAGAAATTGATACCCACGCAGAAATTGCCCAGTCTTTCATGGAGATCATGAAGGGATCAGAGGCTTTTTCGGTAGACTATTATTTTTCAAAAAAAATTAAAGATCAGATTACTGATAATGCACAATCCGTCTATCTTTCCGACAGTTCGATGATTTCCGATCAGCTGAAATCGAGGAAATATGACCTGGTTATAATAGGAACTGTTCACCGGTATTTTAATACATTTTCTGCTATTGCTGAAAAATACAATACAGCGGTTATTGTTCACAATATTAACTTTATCAGTGCTTCAAATTTCAGTCTGTTCAAAAGTATATTCAAAAAAGATAGCATTTACCGGTTAAAACTTTTATGGAAAGAAGGATTGCTGTATTCATCAAAAATTTACGGGAAAGCAAAAAGCCTTTTGGTTCTTGATGAGACGCTTAGCTCGGAACGATTCAGATTTTTACCGCTCTTCTATACAAAACAGTCAGTGAAAGCTGATGGAGATACCCTGACAATCGTTATTCCCGGCGGAGTAAGCCAGAAGAGGAGAGATTATAAAAAGGTATTTTCCGAGATCAAAAAAATTGAACAGCTGTATACTGATTCAGACATTCAGAAAAAGCTGATAGAATTTGTGTTCCTGGGTAAGGCTGATCATGCCGAATTAAAGAAACTTACAGATCTGGAACGATCTTTACAATATGTTGATATTACGTATTTTCCGGAGAGAGTTTCCCAGGCAGACTTTGAGCAGTTGATGCAGAAAGCAGACGTTTTATGGTGCCCGATTCAACAGGAAACAGAGTTTTTTAGCCAAAAAGAAATATATGGAAGGACAAAAATGACCGGAAATATTGGCGATGCCATAAAATTTGGAAAACTGGCTGTGTTTCCGGAAAACTATCGGTCTTCACTGGATTTCATTATTCCTGAGCAGTCCGATCTTATTCGACAGTTTGAAGAACTCAGAGGCCTTCATTTCGATTTTCAGAAAGATTACAGTAAGCAGACAGTAAGGCAAAACCTTGAAAATCTTTTAGATAGTTTGAGCTCTATTTAAATTTAAAGATACTTTTAATAAAATTCCTGTTTAAATAATCTTCAATCGGGAATACTTTCGTAAAATAATTACCGATAAAGATCAAAAGCAAAACCACTGCAGGTTTATAAATGAGATTGATAAAATTATTGCTGAAATTCGGCAGCACAATTGCCACGGTAATGGCCAGTGTACAGATAATCGAAACAAAAATCATCTCAATCGTAAGCGGCGAAACTTTAAATACAAAATAATTAAAAACGATCTTCACTACATTATAAGTGGTCAGTGAAATGGCTGTAGAGAGCGCAATACCGATTAGTTTCAAATCCGTATTTTTCAAAAAATATAAATTTAAAGAAATGGTAAGTCCTGCAAGCAGAAGCATTACCAGAATATTGAATTTGTAATACTTTGAAAGGGAAATAATATTCCCATTAAACCCTGTTGCGAGATCAATTAAAACAGCCGAACCCCAGATCCAGACTACTGGCTCGTATTCTCTCAGTAACATTCCGTTTTTAGGCATAAAATAAGTCAGGTAAGGAAATCCGACCATAATGCAGGAGAACAAAACTGCTCCTAAAAAATACAGGGTAAGCGAGGTTTTCTTATGGAATTTATCCAAACCTTCCATATCGCCGTCTAGAAGATGCTTACTGATAATCGGAGCTGAAATATTAAACAATCCCAGCTGCGGAATTGAAATCAGGGAAATCAAAGCATATAAAGTTGAATAAATCCCGTTTTCCTCCATTCCCATATATTCGCCGATCATAAAGCTGTTGATGGCAAGATAATTCCCGAAAGTGCCTAGAAAACCGAAAAAACTGTAATTCATAAATTCTTTCCAGAAGCCGTCTTTCTTAAAATAATCGGTGCTGAAATCAAGATTGATTTTATCCAGTTTATTGGTGTAATAAATGTATCCGAACAGCATCAGCGCAAAGATCCCGAAGAAAAAAGCCAGTGCAGTTTTTTGGGAAAGTGCAAAATAAAAAAAAAGGCAGAAAGCGCCAAGGTTGGCTATTTTAGGGAAAAGATTGTCAAAAATATTGGAGACAACGATCCGTTTATAATTGGAAGTATATTTATTGAATATAGCACACAAAGACAAAACCAGTATCAGCGGCAGAATAATTCCTTTGATGTTCCATGCCTGGGTCTGTAAAAACTGGGGATAAAAGTAGGGGAGTATTAAAAATACGCCGCAGAAGATCAGGAAATTAATACAGATCGTAAGCAATGACAGGGAAAGCATATTCTGGTTTTTGCCGTCTTTCTGTACATTGTGGAAAAATTTCACGTTTGCATAGGAGATCCCGAAAACAACAAAAGGAACCAGCATTTCTGCGGTCTGCATGCTGTATCTCAGTTTGCCATAAAACTCAAAATCGTTCGGGAAGATAAAAATTGCGGAAACGGTACCCAGTAGAAAACCTACATAGCCAATGATAGAATACTTAAACCCTTGTCTTGCAACTACACTCATTTTTGTGGGCTTTTGGGGATGAAGATAATATTATTGATGTATTCTTTTTTATTTTTTTCGTCACTTATATTTTTCAGCAAAATTTCTTCCGTTAATTTTTCGAGCTCAAAAGTAGAGCGGTTCAAATAGTTGGCATCATATCCCCAGGATTCTACTTCGGAAATTTCATGCCAGATCGGGGTGTTATGATGTCTCTGTTCCATTTCTACCATGAGAACGGGCAAGAATTTGCAGATTACTTCGCGGGCACCGGAAAGTGTTTTGATCTCGTTGCCTTCAACATCTATTTTGATAAAATCCAGTCTGTGGAAATTTTCTATGGCAGCCCAGTCATCAAGCCGTATTACTTTTACCTTTTCGGTATAGCTCCTTTCTTCGCCTCTTTCTTTGTAAGAGGTATTCAGTGTTCCTCGCGAAGCAATTGTTCTTCCATTGATCACCGGAACCTTAAACTCAGCTGTTGTATTTTCATCCGAGAGAGCCAGGGGGAAGACCCGCATCGCCGGAAAAAGTCTTTTAAGCCGTCTGTATAATTTTTTGTTAGGTTCAAAAGCATAGATTTGTTCATGATCCAGCTTGTTTTCTAGTTGGTACAAAAATGTTCCTACATTGGCCCCGATATCCAAAATCACAGATTTTTTATTCAGGAATTCCTTAATCCATACCAATTCCGGTTCTACATTTCTTGCAGAGAAATTGTCTTTACTAAGATTATTTAAACTCTTAAAAAATCTTTTTTTGTAAAAACCGGGACTTATATATTGCAGATTTTCAGCGATTCTTTGGTATAGAGACATTCTTTTGCTTTTGACAAGAGCAAATATACATAAAAATGTTAAATTAATGTTAAAACAGCTAAATTATAAGTGTCTGGCTATCAGCAAATATAATTTCAAACTATAAAAAAGGTGCATTCAGAAAATCATTCAGAGGCTTCATCGCTTTAAAGATTTTCGCAAGGTTTTTTGAAGCATTTTTATCCGAAATTTCCTTATCCGAAAGATTATATACTACAATAAAGCTTTTCAGTTTCAGATACTCAGCCATGGGATCTTCTTTTTCAAATCCCTGCGGAACTTTTTTAAGTTGATCATCCTGGTCCAGCTCCGGAAAATACTTTTTGAACTCCTTATCATTTAAAATATTTAAAAATTCCTGCCCATACAGTGAAATTTCTTTTCTCAGGGTTTTCAGAACAGAAGATTCCGGCATGTATATTCCTCCGGCAATAAAAGATTTTCCCGGCTCCAGATGCAGGTAATATCCGCCTTTCTGACTGCCTTTTCCCATTCCGAGAGAAGCGCCGATGTTGGTTTTATAAGGGGTTTTGTCTTTGGAAAAACGAGTATCCCTGTAAATTCTGAATAAGGATTTTTTAGCGTCAATTTTTCCCAGTTCAGAATCAAATTCAGACATCTCTGCAATCAGGTCTTCAAGAAATGCTACAATATTTTCCTGAGATTCGGTGTAAAGAATTTTATTCTCCGTAAACCATTCACGGTTGTTATTTTCGGCAAGTTGTCTTAAAAAATCAAAAACTTTTGGTGAAACTGCTGCTGGCATATTTTTTTATTTTCATTCAAAATTAATCAAATTCGGGCAATACCGGAAATACATTTTTATTGCCTACGAGAGAGTGCACAACATAAAAGGCATTAAATTAAAATTAAAAATATGGCGGTTTTTCTGCGGAAATTATAAAAGCATTATCACTTTTAAATATTAAATTATTGTTTCTGTAATAATAGTTAAAATGTAATTCAAATAATAATCGTATCTTTGCAAAAATTTTAAAATATTTAATGAATTTATTTACGGAAACCAATTTAAGTCCTGATATTCTTAAGGCTATTGGCGAACTGGGTTACGAAAGCCCGACAGAAATCCAAAAACAGACTATCCCTTTTATTCTTTCAGATATTCGCGACTTGATCGCACTTGCGCAGACAGGGACAGGCAAAACAGCAGCGTTTTCGCTTCCGATTTTGGATATGATTGACGATACGAGTCGCAAAATCCAATTATTGGTCCTTTGTCCGACACGGGAATTATGTCTTCAGATTACGAAAGACATTAAAAACTACTCCAAATACATGAAAGACATCAAAACGACAGCCGTTTATGGTGGAAGCAGTATTATGGATCAGATCAGATCGCTCAAGGATAAACCGCAAATCATTGTGGGGACTCCGGGAAGAGTAATCGACCTTATCAACAGAAAAGCATTAGACTTCTCCGCAATCCACTGGCTGGTTCTGGATGAAGCCGACGAAATGCTTTCTATGGGTTTCAAAGATGAGCTGGAAACAATTCTCAGTGAAACTCCTGAAACCAAGCAGACTTTCCTTTTCTCTGCAACAATGAGCAAAGAAGTGGAAAGAATCTCTAAAAATTATCTTACTAAGCCGCACAGAATTTCTGTTGGTTCTATTAACGAAGTTAAGAAGAATATCAAACATGAATATTATGTGATCGGATATCGCCAGAAAAAAGAAGCTTTAAAGCGTCTTATTGATTCCAACCCGAATCAGTATTCCATTATTTTCTGCAGAACGAGAATGGAAACCCAGGAGGTTGCAGATTTCTTAATGCAGAACGGATACGCAGCAGATGCGCTTCACGGAGATCTTTCTCAGGCGCAGAGAGATACGGTAATGAAGAAATTCAGACTGAAAAATATCGATATTCTGGTGGCAACTGATGTTGCGGCGAGAGGATTGGATGTTAACTCCCTGACTCACGTTATTCACTACTCTTTACCTGATGATCCGGAAGTATTCGTTCACCGAAGCGGAAGAACCGGAAGAGCAGGAAAAGACGGTATTTCTATTGCCCTGATCAAACCTGAAGAAAGCAGAAAGCTGAAGCAGATCAAATCGGTGACGAAAATTGAAATGCATGAAGGCAAAATTCCTACAGGAGAAGATATTATCAAAGCTCAGGTTGGAGGTGTTTTCGAAAGTCTTTTCGAGATTCACGAAGATTTCTTTGAATTTGATGACTCCCTGATTCCTGATTTATCAGCTTTTACAAAAGAAGAGCTTGCTCATAAATTGCTTCAGTTCCAGCTGAAAGATCTTGCCCTTTATTACAAAGACAGACATGATCTTATGGACCAAAAGCTGAGCAGCAGAGATGATGACGGTGGTTCCAGAAGAGACAGAAGAGACCGCGACAGAGACAGAGGTAGAGATCGTGACCGTGATCGTGGCGACAGAGATCGTGGTGGGAAACCAAGAAGAAAGAACGAAGATATGGTAAGATTCTTCTTTAATCTCGGTAAAAAGGATCAGCTGAAAAAGCTTGACGTATTGGATATTATTAATAAAGCAACGTCCGGCAAAAGCAAGAAAAGAGCAGAAATCGGTGATATCGAGATTCTTGAAAAATTCTCATTCTTCGAGGTTGAAAAATCATTCAAAGACAATGTTTTAAGCAACATCGGATCCATGAAGTTCAAAGGAAAGGAAATGAGAGCGGAAGTAGCAAACTAAGCTCCCGAAAAATATACTGAAAACCGGCCATACAGCCGGTTTTTTTATTTGATAGTCAGATCATCACGCAATGTTAACAAAACTTAATGTTGTACTCTTTCAGGTAAGGGTGTTTTTTAAGAAATTTGCACTCGAATTATAAATACTTAAAAATGGGAATTGGTAATATTTTCCACGCTTTTCAACCAAAAGATAAAATCTTCTTCGTACTGTTCGAAAAAGTAACCGAGAACCTTGTCGCAATGTCTGAGGAATTCAATACAGGAATCAAAGATTTCGATCTTAATGACGATTCTATGCTGAAAAAAATGAGTGACTTCGAACATAAAAATGACGAGCTTACTCACGAGATCTTCGTAGAACTGGGAAAAAATTTCATTACACCTTTCGACAGAGAAGATATTCATACCCTGGCAACAGGACTGGATGATATTGCGGATTACATTTACGCTTCCACAAAATATATTTTCCTGTATAAATCTCCTGAAATGAAGGCATATTCAGATTTCTCATTATTAATCCACAAAGCTTGTCTTGAGATCCAGAATGCCATGAAGAACCTGAAAGGATTCAAAAATATGGAACAGGTAAAAGAAGCTTGTATTAAAGTGAACTCTATTGAAAATATAGCAGACGATCTTCTTTCCAATTCAATGGTGGAATTATTCGAAACGAATGACGCCATCAATATCATCAAAGTTTCATCTGTACTTAATTATCTTGAAGTCGTGACAGACAAAGCAGAAGATGTTGCCAATACAATTGAGAACATCATGATTAAATACGCTTAATTAATAATTATAATTAAACAATGGAATTTCCGATTTTACTTATAGTTATTATTGCCTTGGCTCTGATTTTCGATTACATCAATGGTTTTCATGATGCGGCCAACTCAATTGCGACTATTGTTTCTACAAAAGTTTTAACACCTTTCCAAGCTGTACTTTGGGCAGCACTATGGAATTTTGCAGCGTTCTTTATCGCTGCCTATATTATTGGCGAATTTAAGATCGGTAACACGATTGCCAAAACCGTCAATGAAAATTTTATCACCCTTGAAGTGATATTTTCCGGGCTTGTAGCCGCTATCGCATGGAATCTGCTTACATGGTGGTTTGGTATTCCTTCCTCTTCTTCGCATACGCTTATCGGAGGGTTTTTGGGAGCAGCCTTAATGCATGCTTTCATGATGGATTATCATAATGTTGTCGCAGCTCATCCGGAATTAGGAATGTGGGATACCATCAAAGAAGCGGCAAGCCAGGTAACGCAGCAAAGTGTCGTGAAATTTGATAAGGTAATTCCTATTTTCTTATTTATTTTCATGGCTCCGATTATCGGGATGATTATTTCAATCATTATTACGTTGATTATTGTTCATCTTTATAAAAAATCAAATCCACATAAGGCAGATCAGTCCTTCAAAAGATTGCAGCTGGCTTCTTCAGCGCTCTTCAGTTTAGGACACGGTCTGAATGATGCCCAGAAAGTAATGGGAATCATCGGTGCTGCACTGATCTACTACCATGTGCAGATGCTGCAGGATCCGGTTTATCTTGCTATACCTGCTGCAGGGCGTTTCGATTACTTTGCAGAGCACTATATCTGGGTACCTTTAGTTTCATTTATTGCCATCGCTTTAGGAACAATGAGCGGAGGATGGAAGATCATCAAAACAATGGGAACTAAAATTACAAAGGTAACTTCGCTGGAAGGGGTAAGTGCAGAAACTGCAGGGGCAATTACTTTATTCATCACCGATCACTTCGGAATCCCGGTATCTACAACGCATACCATTACAGGATCTATTATCGGGGTTGGCCTTACCAAAAGAATATCTGCGGTACGATGGGGAATTACCGTAAGTCTGCTTTGGGCATGGGTTCTTACCATTCCTATTTCGGCAATAGTTGCAGGAATTACCTATCTCGTGGTAACATTTTTATCTTAAAAAATAACTTTATAGTATAATAAAAAACTTTGCTCATCCGGGCAAAGTTTTTTGTTTTAACCTCGGGATATATTAATAATTTGATTACATTAAAAATAAGATTTATTATTTATTTGAAGCTTTTTCCTGCTTTCCGCACTCGCTATTTTTTGATTTCGGCGGCGCGGCTCCGCCGCGCCGCCGAAATCAAAAAATGAGCTCAAACAAAGCTTCAATCAGGGCTAAGATACAGTCTGAATTTTCAGATACTTAGGCTTATTGTAAAGTGTGCATATTAGAGATCTTATGCATGAAGCAGTTGAGATGCTTCCAGCATGACAACTTAGCTCGACAGTTCAATCAAAATTAAATAAAACGTTAAGAATATTTATCACTTTTAAATAAAGAAATAAATTTTCCTTCGGGATTAAACGGTGAGGATTTTTACTTTAAAAAGCCCCGAAAAAATTGTATTTTTGTTCAAACTATTAGAATTTATGGAATTTTTAGACAGATACCAGCAGATTGTTGCGGATGCTATTGCCAAATATACCTTTAAAGACAAGCCGGAAGAGTTGTATGAGCCGATGAATTATATCATTTCACACGGCGGAAAAAGACTTCGCCCGATCATGGTGCTTATGGCTTGCGATCTGTTTGGCGGTAATCTTAACGAAGCAATCAAGCCTGCACTGGCAATTGAGTTTTTCCATAATTTCACACTGATTCATGACGATATCATGGATGAGGCTCCACTGAGAAGAAATAAGCCCACCATTCATACCTTACACGGAATTAACGTCGGTATTCTTTCGGGAGACGGATTAATGCTGAAAGCATATAAGTTTTTTGAAGATCTTGAGCCTGAAATCTTTAAGGCCTGTATCAGAATTTTTACGCACACAGGACTGCTTTTATGTGAAGGACAGCAATACGATATTAATTTTGAAACCCAGGAAAATGTAACGTTTGATGATTACATCAGAATGATTACCTATAAAACCGGAGTTTTAAGTGCTTCTTCATTCGAAATCGGAGCGTTGATCGCCAAAGCCAACTTTAAAGATGCAAAAGCCATATTCAATTTTGGAAAACACATCGGTATTGCCTTCCAGATAATGGATGACTACCTTGATGTATTCGGAGATCAGGCACAGTTTGGTAAAAAACATGCCGGAGATATTTATGAAAATAAAAAGACCGTTCTTTATCTGATGGCTAGGGAACACGCTACAGAAGAAGAAAGAAAAGAGCTGGATTACTGGTATTCTAAAAAAACCGACAATATCGATAAAGTATACGGCGTAGAGAAAATCTTCAGAAGAACTAAAGTAGACGAGAAAGCATTACGACTGATAGAAAAGCACAATGAAATCGGGCAGAGCTATCTTCAGAAAATTGATATTCCGGAAGAGAAGAAAAAGCCTTTTGCAGAACTGGCCAATTATTTATTAAGAAGAGAAAGCTAACTGTATTTATTCTTTATTATGGAATATACCATTGATGCGATGAATGATAAAGAAATCAGGTATATCGAGAATCTATTTATTACCTGTAAAAGAAGATTTTATAAATTACTTTATTTTATCTTCATACTTGAATTTTTTTTATTATTTACGCCTATATCAATATTAGTTTTTTTTAAAAGAGGAGCTAAAAGATCTCAGTTTGATTCGGAGTTTTTATTCTCAGAAATCGGAACTTTAAATGTTTTCTTATTTATTCTTCTACCAACTGTTATATTTTTGTTAGTTCTATATTTTGTTATTTTAAAAATTCATGGCTTAAAGAAAGATCTTCGTAAAAAAGAAAAGCTGACTTCAACTGTGGAGATTTTAGAGATAAGACCCATTCCTAAAAATTCCAGTGAGTCTTTCGAGGGTTTGTATGATTATAAGACGGTATTTAAAATCAGTGATTTGGATGTTGATGATATTTCCTTTAATTCAAAACAAAATCCTGAATGTTTAGATGCAAAAGCATATAAAATCGAGATTTCAAGATTTGCTAAGGTTCATCTCCTGAGAGAAATGGTAAAATAAATATAGTGAAATTTCGTACTGAAGTACATATTACAGAATCTGTTAATAAGATTGATGTTGAAGATAAAATATTTTCAATCGGATCTTGTTTTGCTTCTGAAATGTCAGATCTTTTCCGTCAGGGACAGCTGCAAACGCTGAATAATCCGTTTGGGACCGTTTTTAACCCTTTTTCCATTGGTAATGCTGTAAAAAGGCTCCATGATGCGGAATTTTATAATGAAGAAGAATTAATCACCTTTAACGACGAATTCATTTCACTCGATCACCATACCAGTTTTGATACGAGGTATATTCACCAGACGTTAGCAAAAATTAATGCTAAAATAGAGGAAGGAAATTCTTTTCTTCAGGGAAGCGACTGGGTTATTATCACGTATGGAACTTCTTTTATCTATGAATTTCTTCCCAAACAGAAACTGGTTGCCAACTGTCATAAAATTCCGCAGAAATTCTTTGAAAAAAGAATGCTGACCCATCAGGAAATTACGGATTCTATTTACAATACCATACTGAACCTGAATGACATCTGTAAAGATAACGTGCAGATACTTTTTACTGTTTCTCCTGTTCGGCATACGAAAGACGGAATGACAGAAAACCAGTTGAGCAAGTCTAAGCTGATCACGGCTGTTCATGAAGCCATACATCAGTTTGAAAACTGTCATTATCTTCCCGTCTACGAAATTCTGATGGACGATTTAAGGGATTACCGTTTTTACAAAGAAGACATGATACACCCAAATACTCAGGCAGTGAATTATGTATTTGAGAAATTCGGGAATGCTTATTTTGCTGATGAAACCAAAGACTTTATCAAAGAGAATTTCAAGATCAACAAAGCTCTGGAACATAGAACTGATGATGAGAAAGACCCGAAATATATAGAATTTAGAGAAAAATTAAATCAAAAAATTGAAGTACAGCAGCAAAAAGTAAAGCATAAAATATTTTAAAAACTAATGGCAATAACTAAAAACACAGAAGGATTATCAACAGATGAAATTAACGATGAACTAAGGAAAGGTGGAAGATTTGTGGTTTTTTCCTACACGATTTCGATCATCATTCTTACATTCAGAAGAGGAAGTGACATTTATTTTGTAAAATCGGATGAATCAACATTCAAATATAGCTGGAAGTATTCATTGTTGACGTTTTTTCTTGGATGGTGGGGTTTTCCTTTCGGTCCGATTTTCAGCATTGTATCATTTTATAAAAATTTTACAGGAGGTAAAGACATAACACAGGAGGTTCTCAATCATGTAAATGCACAGGCTTAATGAAATTGTATAATGGTCGACTTTACAACAATTGAATATCTGAAATCAGGAAATGAAAAGCAAAGAAGAGCGCACGAGGTTCTTTCAAAACATCATCTTTTTGAAAAGCTAAAAGAATATTCTCCTGTTCTGGCCGGAACAATCCCGATAGAAATAGATATTGAAGGCAGTGATCTGGATATCATTTGCGAGGTTGACCTTAGGTTTGAAGAAGACTTTTTAGAAGATTTAATGTTTAGCAAACTTATTCCTCAGGATGCGGAAGTTAAAATAGAACATCCGGTTTTGGATGGTGAAAAATGCATAACGATAAATTTCAAGCTGGAAGAATTTCCTGTCGAAATTTTCGGGCAGAATAGGCCTGTAAAAGAGCAGAATGCCTACCGCCACATGATCGCTGAGTACAAAGTATTACAGGAAAAAGGAGAAAATTTTAAACAAAAAATAATAGAACTTAAAAAACAGGGAATTAAAACCGAGCCAGCCTTCGGGATGCTTTTGGGGCTTGAAAACCCTTATGAAGACCTGTTAAAATTATAAAGAAATGATTGATACGCATACACATTTATACGCAGAAGAATTTGATGAAGACAGAAAAGAAGCGATCCGGAGAGCTGTAGATAAAGGAATTACCCAATTTTATCTTCCTGCCATTGATTCTGAATCACATGGAAAAATGCTTCAGCTCGAAGCAGAATATCCGGGCCAGATCTTTTCCATGATGGGACTGCATCCTTGCTACGTGAAGCCGGAAAACTGGGAAAAAGAGCTCGAAATTGTTAAAAATTATCTTGATAAAAGAGACTTTCCGGCTATCGGAGAAATCGGAATCGATCTGTATTGGGACAAAACAACATTAGATATTCAGGTGAAAGCTTTTGAACAGCAGATTGACTGGGCTATCGAAAAAGATCTGCCGATTGTTATTCACACGCGGGAAAGTTTTGATGAGACATTTGACGTTCTCGAAAGAAAAAAACACCCGAAGCTGAGAGGGATCTTCCATTGTTTTTCCGGAAACCTTGAGCAGGCAAAACATGCTATTGATCTCAATTTTATCCTGGGAATAGGTGGGGTCGTTACCTTTAAAAATGGGAAAATAGACCAGTTTCTAAATGAAATTCCGTTGGAAAAGATTGTTCTGGAAACAGATTCTCCGTATCTCGCACCCGTTCCGCACCGTGGAAAAAGAAATGAAAGTGCCTATCTTGATCTTGTGGCCGGAAAACTGGTTAATATCTATGGAAAAGATTTTTCGGAGATTGACAGGATAACCACAGAAAATGCCATGAATTTATTTAAATAGTAACTTTAAGAGGAGCGGACTATAGTCCGTTTTTTCAAACCAAACTTTCAGCTGGCTTCAGCCAAAACATAAAAGTCTTCCCTATCGGAAGACTTTTCATTATTTTTTTCTTGTAAAGTTTTTATTCTTTGGCTTTTTAAATCCCGTAGGCGCAGCCGAAGAATCCGGTTTATTCCTGTTTTTCGATCTCGGAGCACCGCTGCCGGATCTTGCAGGTTTTGGCTTGTCTGAACCCGGGTTAAAAGGTTTGTTGTTAGAATCTCTTTTCTGAACCACAAGATCATCAGTATGAAACGGATGGTCCTTGATGATAGGGATTTTTTTCCCGATCAGTTTTTCCGTGTTTTTCAGGTTTAAAAGATCCAGGCCGTCTACAAAAGAAATAGAAGTTCCTTCTGCGCCGGCTCTTCCCGTTCTTCCGATTCGATGAACATACGTTTCAGAAACATCGGAAAGTTCAAAATTAATCACGAATTTCAGCTCATCAATATCAATTCCTCTCGCTGCAATATCAGTCGCAACCAAAACCCTTGTTTTACCGGATTTGAAATTATTTAATGCATTCTGACGTGCATTCTGCGACTTATTACCGTGAATTGCTTCTGTCGTGATCTGATCTTTCTGAAGTTTTCTGGCGATTTTGTCGGCTCCGTGTTTCGTTCTCGAAAAAACAAGAACTGAATCGGAAATATCATTCTTCAGAATGTGGGTTAAAAGATTCAGCTTATTGTCTTTTTCTACAAAATAAACCGACTGCTTTATCGTATCGGCAGTTGAGGAAACAGGCGTTACCTCCACTTTTACAGGATTGTTCAGGATAGAATCAGCCAGTTTCTGGATTTCTGCAGGCATGGTAGCAGAGAAAAACAGCGTCTGTCTTTTCTGAGGCAACAGCTTTATGATTCTCTTCACATCATGTACAAAGCCCATATCAAGCATTCTGTCGGCTTCATCAAGTACGAAGATTTCAAGGTTTTTTAAGCTGATGATTCCCTGGGAAATAAAGTCCAGCAATCTTCCCGGAGTGGCAACAAGTATGTCAACACCCTTTTTCAGAGCAGTTTCCTGGTTTCCCTGTTTTACACCTCCGAAAATAACAAGATGCTTTAGCGGTAAATATTTTCCGTAAGCCTTGATGTTTTCTTCAATCTGAATGGCAAGTTCTCTTGTCGGTGTTAAAATTAAAGCCTTGATATGTTTGTTCGGAAATTTATTCTGAGCGAGATTCTGAAGGATGGGGATGGCAAAAGCAGCCGTTTTCCCTGTTCCTGTCTGTGCACATCCTAAAAAATCCCTTCCTTTCGTAATTTCCGGAATCGATTTTTCCTGGATGGGGGTAGGATTGGTATATCCTTGTTCCTGAATTGCTTTGGCAATAGGTTCTATTAAGTTTAAATCTGTAAAATTCAAATGAACTGTTTTTTTATAATTACAACAAAAATTCCTTCATTTTGAAGGAATTATATTTTGCAAAGGTAGTTTAAATATTTTTAAGTAGCTTAATTCACTTTTGTCCACTGTTGGTTCTTTCTCAGATCCTCAAAAAATTTGTACAGTTCCGAAAGTTTTTCGCTTCCTCTTTTACCGTAATCTTCCACATGTTTTGAAGTTCCGTCCGCAAACTTAATTCTCAAATGGGAAGAAGGAAGGTCGGTTACATTCTTTTCTCCGTAATTGTCATTCAGGTTTTTTACATCCAGTCCGTCAAGTAAAGAAATCAGCTTATTGTAATCTTCCTGTTTGATGGTTCCTTTAAAAGTTCCTTCCCGCGGTTTCGAAAATTCATCTTTCGATGGTCTGTCACTGAAATTAAAATGTTCCGCTTCAAAAACAGCCGTTCTGTCTGCGTTGATGGTCATTTTAAAAACCGGACAAAATCCGAAACAGGGTGTTGCCTCATATTCAATGGTAGAATATTTTGAATTCATTTTCTGAGAATTACATGAAAATAAAAAGATAAAAGCAAAAAGGGCGAATATGTATTTCATAATTTTAAAATTTGAAGTGTGTTCTTCAATAATTATTCCGAAAAACAAGTATTGAAAGGGGATAACAAAAATTTAACAAAGGAAAGATTCAGAGTATAAAATTTATTCAAATAAAGCCCGTTTAAATCATACTTAATACGTTTTATAGCTTTTCTTTATTTCTAAATTAAAATAAACTTTGTTTATTCTTAAAATTAGCATTAACATTAAGAATTTTAGTAAGTTAAACTGACTATGATTAAGAAATCAATACATTGATTTTTATTAAATCTTTTAAACTAATGAAGCTTAATTTCTTAATGATAAAATAAATTTCAAATTAAAAAGGCTTATAATTAATTCAATAATTTAACTAAACTTCATTTAAATTCATCGGAAAAAGCTGAACCCCGGGTTGATTCCCGAGGCTCTATATTTTTAATAATATTCTATTTGGAATAGTCTGATTACCTACCCATGAAGCTGTTTCCAGATTGCATCCTTCAGTTCGGTAAGTCCTTCACCTGTAACACCTGAAAAAAACAATGGTTGCTTGTTCTCGGGGAATTCTGCGGCAATTTCCTTTTTCAGCTCATCATCCAGAAGATCGGATTTTGATACGGAAACAATAAAATCTTTGTCCAACAGTTCAGGATTGTATTCTTTTAATTCATTTTCCAATATCTTAAACTCCTGGAAATGATCTTCAGAATCGGCAGGAATTAAAAATAATAAGATGGAATTTCTTTCAATATGTCGTAAAAACCGGTGTCCCAATCCTTTACCTTCCGCTGCACCTTCAATAATTCCCGGAATATCTGCCATTACAAAAGATTTGTAATTTCTGTAATCAACAATTCCCAGATTCGGGGTCAGTGTCGTAAACGCATAATTGGCGATTTTTGGCTTGGCTGCAGAAACAGAAGCCAGAAGAGTAGATTTTCCGGCATTCGGGAAGCCCACAAGACCTACATCGGCAAGAATTTTAAGCTCGAAAGTAATATAGCCTTCCTGTCCGTCCATTCCCGGCTGTGCAAATCTCGGCGTCTGATTGGTAGACGATTTGAAATGTTCGTTTCCTTTTCCGCCCATTCCGCCTTCCATCAGGATGATTTCCTGTCCGTCTTCAAGAATTTCCCCGATGATTTCCCCGTCTTCATTCTTCGCAATCGTCCCGATAGGAACTTCGATATATACATCAGCTCCATACGCTCCCGTAAGCTGGTTTTTCCCGCCGTTTTCACCGCGTTCCGCTTTTACGTGACGGGTGTAACGAAGAGGAAGTAAAGTCCACTCATTGGCATTTCCTTTCATGATGACGTGGCCTCCACGACCTCCGTCACCTCCGTCAGGACCACCTTTTGGAATATATTTTTCACGGCGAAGATGCGCAGAACCTGCACCTCCGTGGCCGCTTTTACAATGAATCTTTACGTAATCTACAAAATTTGACATAATTTTAATTCAAGGTTTAATGTTGAAGGTTCAAAGTTTTAACCTTGAATTTGGAACTTTGAACCTTGAATCAAAAATTTTTATTTTTGAACCTTTTCTACCTCAGCAAAAAGTTTCTCAGAAATCTCGTCGATATCTCCGACGCCGTTGATCTCCACATATTTGCCCTGCTGCTTGTACAGTTCGGCAACTTCTGCTGTTTTTGCGTAGTATTCTTTTATTCTGTTTTCGATGATCTCTACATTGCTGTCGTCTGATCTTCCGCTGATTTCACCTCTTTTCAGAAGTCTTTCTACCAGGATCTTATCTTCCACTACCAAAGAAAGGCAAATGTCGATCTCGTCGTTTAATTCTTCTTTTACGATTTTTTCCAGGGCTTCCGTCTGAACGGCAGTTCTCGGATATCCGTCGAAAATGAATCCTGCCGCATCAGTAGGCTTTCTGATCTCGTCAATCAGCATATCTGTTGTTACCTGATCCGGAACCAACTCTCCTTTATCGATATAAGATTTTGCCAGTTTCCCGAGTTCGGTATCATTTTTCATATTGAATCTGAAAAGGTCACCTGTTGAGATCTGCTTTAAATTGAATTTCTTAATCAGGTTCTGAGCCTGAGTTCCTTTTCCACTTCCCGGAGGGCCGAACAGAACAATGTTTATCATAATGTTGTTTTGCTTCTGGCGATTGGCAATCGGCGGCTTGCTTCTTGCTTCCTGCTTTTAGCTTTATTTAGTTAATATTTTTACTTTTTATTTCAATTAATATTTAAGCTAAAAGCCAGTAGCTAATAGCTATCGGCAATCTAATGATTGATTTTTCCCTCTTCCAGTTGATAAAGATTTGGTAAATTTCTTCCCAATTCATCATAATCCAGTCCGTAGCCGAGAACAAATTTGTTTGGGATTTCCTTACCGATATAATCCAGCTTGAAATCTTTTTTATACACTTCCGGTTTTAATAAGAAAGAAGCGATTTTTACAGACTTCGGACGCTGGGTTTCATTAAAATATTTGAAGAGGCTTTCCACCGTATTTCCTGTATCCACAATATCTTCCACCAAAATGATGTGACGGTCTTTTACATCTTTCGTCAATTCCATTTTCTGGTAAACGATTCCCGTAGATTCCGTTCCGGCGTAAGAGCTCATCTGAATAAAAGCGATCTCACAATTTCCAGGATAATGTTTCAGCAGATCCGAGAAAAACATGATCACGCCGTTCAGTACTCCGATGAAAACAGGGACTTCATCCTTGTAATCTTCATAAATTTTTAAAGCGGTTGCTTTTACAATTTCCTGAATTTCGGCGTCCTCCAGATAAGGAACGAAAGTTTTGTCGTGAACTTTAATACTTTCCATAAAAATTTTAGTAGGCTGCAAAGTTAAGGATTTTTGATGAAAGTTTTCAATGGGTGGAAGAGTGATTGGTTTTATGATGGCATTAAACCTTCGTAGTTTTTAAAACCTTGAAAGCTTAGCAACGAAATATTTTCCTTATCTTTGCCACTCACAAAACCCATAATATCAGGATGTAGGATACAGTTTCTTTCAGATTTAATCGACAATAACAGATGAGTTATTGCATTTTCAACTTAATTAAGAAAGAAATTATGATTTTTTTACACGATATAACTTTTGGGTTTCCTGCAGGAGATCTGCTTTTTAATTCTATTACTTTAACGATACCATCTCATTCAAAATCCGCTTTGGTGGGAAGCAACGGCATGGGGAAATCCACACTTCTGAAGATCATGGCAAAAGAAATGGAACCTTTGAAGGGAAATATCAATGCAGAAGGAGAGCTGTTTTATGTTCCGCAAATGTTCGGGAACTTTAATGAACTTACCATTGCGCAATGTCTTAAAATTGATAAAAAACTTGATGTCCTTCAAAAAATTATAAATGGGGAAGTGGATGAAATTTATTTTGAAACGTTGAACGATGATTGGGATATCGAAGAACGTTGTCAACAGGCTTTACAGTATTGGAAGCTTGGAAATTTAGATCTCAATGAAAAACTGGAAAACCTGAGCGGCGGACAAAAAACAAAAGTTTTCCTGGCGGGAATTCAGATTAATCAACCCGAAATTATTTTACTGGATGAACCGACCAATCATCTTGATCTGGAAGGCCGGAATCTGCTGTATGATTTTATTGGAAAATCAAATGCAACGATTATTATGGTCAGTCACGACCGGACTTTGCTGAATCTCGCAGATACAATTTTTGAACTCAGCAACCAGGGGATTTCCAGCTATGGCGGCAATTATGATTTTTATGCTGAACAGAAAGCAATTGAAAATGAGGCTCTGCAGAATGACATTCATGCCAAAGAACGAGCGTTGAAAAAGGCCAAAGAAAAGGAACGCGAAACACTGGAACGAAAGCAGAAGCTTGATGCGAGAGGGAAAGGAAAGCAGGAAAAATCGGGTGTCGCCAGGATTATGATGAATACGCTGCGAAATAATGCCGAGAAAAATTCTTCGAAACTGAAAGCGGTTCATGCCGGGAAAATTAATAATATCTCCGGGAATTTGCGGGAATTGCGTTCGTCGGTGAGAAATTTGGATCAGATGAAGGTGAACTTTAATGATTCGGATTTGCATGCCGGGAAAATTCTGATTTCAGCCGAGGATATGAATTTTAGGTATACTGATAAAAATCTTTGGAAAGAAAATCTCAATCTTGAAATCCGAAGCGGTGACCGGATCGCCATTAAAGGTTCGAACGGCTCCGGAAAAACGACTTTGATTAAATTGCTATTAGGAGATTTGCTGCTTTCTTCCGGGAGTATTTCGAGGTCGGATTTCAATATGATTTATATTGATCAGGAATATTCTTTACTTGATAAAACGGCAACCGTGTATGAATTTGCCCAACAGTTTAACGATCACGCGATGCCGGAATCTGAAGTGAAAACCTTATTGTCAAGATTTTTGTTCGGAAAGGAAACCTGGGATAAAAAATGTGATGTCTTAAGCGGTGGCGAACGTCTTCGGCTTTTGCTGTGCGGACTTTCCATCAGCAATAAAACTCCCGATATGATTATTCTCGACGAACCGACGAATAATTTAGACCTTCAGAATGTGGAAATCCTGACTAATTCTATTAAAGATTATCATGGAACGTTGGTGGTGATTTCGCATGATGAAATATTTTTAAGAGAAATTGGGGTCATGAATGTGATGTTGTTAAAATCATAATAAATATTCAGGTAGTTGTCATTCTGCAGAAGTCTTTCTGGTAAAGTTTTAATCCACTAATCAATACTGTTTTTAAGAATTGGTAGAATTGTTAAACCTCACAGGTTTCGAAAACCTGTGAGGTTTGGATAAATCTGTAGTTTCATATTGTAGCTAAAACCTTCAAGGTCTTTTATTTAATATCTATTAACCAATACTGTTTTTTAAGATTATATTTTTTTAAAATATTTATATTAGGAATAGTCCAGCCAAAATCTTTTTTATATTGATCCGTAAAAGTCAATGTATATGTTTTATTCTTTTCAAAAAAGTTTTCTCCGAAAAATTCAGGACATCTTACAATAATTGGAATTTGCTTATCCTCATAATTTTTTAAAGAAGTATCATTAATTTCGAACTCTAAAACAATAGCATAAGCAATATAACCACAATTCCCTGACATTTTAAAATCGTTAACAATTTTTCCAGTAATCTGATATTGATTTTTTTTGAGTTTCTTATTTTGTGCACCTGCTGATATGCTAGTGAATAGTAGTAAGAAAAGGAGTGTAATGGTTGTTCTTTGCATTTGATTAAAATTCAAATATGCTTTTCAGGATGATTATTTTAATTTGACGTCAGGCAATTGGTAGTTTCCGACAGATTCAACCATTTTTATGGAGTCTTTCTTAAGGTTTTTAAAAAATGCATCAATGTTTTCTTGATATCCCCTTTCGCTTACACCAAAAAGTAAAATCCCACTGTGATTTTTATCGGAGATTAATTTATAGCGGTAAACATTTCTTTCAGCAATTAAGATTTCTTTTCCATCATCTGAATTTTTGCTAATCAGGAAGTCCAGAATATACTCTCCATTGTTTTCGTACTTCGTATACTTAATAACAGGATTTGACTGCTTCATCTTCTCCAGTTCATGGATTTTTTGATTAATGGCATCTTCCACTTTAAAATCTCCTTTTACAAAATCAATCATGATAAGAGTTTTGTATTTTTCGATATTGTCATTGGAAGCTAAATATTCCTGTTTATAATAACTGTCATTCGGGTGAGAGCTCCACGCTAAATAATAGGTTTTGGAATCAATCGTGATGGGGCCGGGAATATTTAAATATTCTGTCACTTTACTTTGTGCTGTTAACGATAAAATAGGGATGAGAAGAAAAATAAGGGATTTTAATTGTTTATACATAATTATTTTAGTTGAAATTTAGTTGTAAGTCTAAATGTTTGTAGAAACAAAGCTAATATTTCTTCGTTAATAGAATTTGATTATTATATTTATTGTTTTCCAAACGTTTTGGTAAAATGAGGTAAAATTTTAAAATTTTTTAAACTTATGTTTTGGCCTTCAAAGTTTCACATTGCATAAAAGATACTTAACACCAAAAAACGAGTGCCATTTGGCACCCGTTCATTTAGATTAAAAGATTATTTAGTGTTTTTCTTTTTCCAATCAATGTAATAGTTGAAAACTGGATTAAACAAAGGTCTGTCTAAACCACCCCAATTAAAAGCCTGATGTTTGATGTCAAGAACAGTTTCTGCAGTTGCCGGGTTTGTAATTTTAAACGTAAACTGATAATTATAGCCTCCCAAAAATTCAACATTGCTTTCGCAGACCAAAAAATTGCCAACTTGTTTCTGGAGGTTTAATAATCCGATATTATCTGAAATGCTCGTTACTTTATCAGTAAGATTATTTTGGATCACATATTGCTCCAATTCCGCTTGTGTATAAATTTTCTTAAAGCCGCCGATGTTTTTTAAAGTTTGGGTTACATAACTTTCATACTTTTCCATATTTACACCACTCTTTTTAATGAATAAAAACTGGTTATAATCATTTAAATTGATACTTTTTTCAGCCAAAATTTCATTAGGCATTATTTTAGTTTCTGTTGGAAGCTGTCCTGTTTTTTCGTCAAGCTGCTTTACTTTAAGGGTAGGACTGCAGGAAATTAAGGCTAGGCCTGAAGCGGATGCTAAAAGCAATGTTTTAAGATTCATGTTTTGAGTTATTTTGATGCAAAAATATTAAAAAGTTTATCAAGATTTGTCAAGAGTAGTATAATTAAAATTAATTCTGTTTTTTCCTCTCAACCACATGATTTCCACATCCACCCAAAAATAAATTCCACACAAATTTGCCCACCCAATTTTTTAAAAGTAATTTTGCATGAATCTAAAATAAAAGTAAAATATGTCAACTTACGTAGTTGTAGGTCTTCAGTACGGGGACGAAGGGAAAGGAAAAATCACGGATGTTTTATCGGCAAAATCGGATTATGTGGTGCGCTTCCAGGGGGGAGACAACGCAGGGCATACCGTATATGTAGGCGATGAAAAATTCGTATTGCACCTTCTTCCGTCGGGAGTTCTTCAGTGCAAAGGGAAATGTATCATTGCCAACGGAGTAGTGGTAAACCCTAAATCTTTCATTAAGGAGGTGAATCAGATCGAAAGCAAAGGCTTGAGAACGGATCATATTTTCATCAGCAGAAGAGCGCATGTTATCATGCCTTACCACATTCTTTTGGATACCTACCGTGAGGAAGAACACGGAGGAACGCAGATCGGTACCACCAAAAAAGGGATCGGACCTTGCTACGAAGATAAAATCGCAAGAGTGGGAATCAGAATGGTAGACCTTCTGAACCCTGAGATTTTAAGAGAAAAAATTGAGAAAAATTTAAAAATTAAGAACTCTCTATTTGAAAAATATTTCGATAAACCTACACTGGACGTTGAAGAAATTTACAACGAATATTTAGAGATCGGAAAACAGCTTCAGGACAGGATCGTTGATACGGAACTGGAATTGAACGAAGCCATCCAGGAAGGTAAAAACGTATTGTTTGAAGGAGCGCAGGCTTTGATGCTGGATATCGACTTCGGAACGTATCCGTACGTAACATCATCTTCACCTTCAACAGGAGGTGTTTGTACCGGAGCCGGAGTGCCGCCAACATCCCTTCAAAACTTAATCGGTGTTGCTAAAGCATACTGTACAAGAGTTGGAAACGGACCTTTCCCATCAGAATTAGACAATGAATTAGGAGAAAAGATCAGACAGATCGGTGGCGAATTCGGAGCGACTACCGGAAGACCGAGAAGAACAGGTTGGCTAGATTTGGTTTCTTTAAAACATGCTTGTATGATCAATGGAATCAATAACCTGGTAATCACTAAATTGGATGTTCTTACCGGAATTGATACCATCAAAATCGCTACACATTACAAAACGGAAGACGGAAAAATCATCGATTATTTTACCTCTTCTACCACAAAATTATATGACTACGAAGCTATTTATGAAGAGCTTCCGGGTTGGACAGAAGACATTACCCAAGCAAGAAGCTATGATGAACTTCCGGAAACGGCTCAGAAATACATCGAATTTATCGAGAAATATCTAGGAATCAACGTATACCTGGTATCTGTTGGCCCTGAAAGAAGTCAGAACATTATTAGAAAAGAATTATTCTAAAAATAATTATAGTACATACTCAAAAGACTGTCGAAAGACGGTCTTTTTTTATTTATTCTAAATAGCTGAAAATCAAAAAAATGTAAATCATTGTATAGATTACTGTTATTTAAAGCATAGTTAAATTTTACTATTTGCATATAATTTTTTAAAGTATTGGTTTTTTAACAATAAAATGGCAAAAATTTTGATATTGAAATAATAACCATGGATTAAAGGTGATAACCTGATAATCTCAATTTAACAATTTAAATATCAAAAAGGATGAAACACATGCATCAGAATCAGGAATTTCGTTTTAACGAAGTTCTTTTCGAGCACCGCAACAAGCAATACGGTGCCTATGTCTTAAGAAATGAATCAGACAGAATTTTAACAAAAGCACTGTTTATCGGAGTGAGCTTTTTGGCAGCAATTTCCTTTACGCCATTAATTATTAATGCGTTTAAAAGTGAACCAATTGCATTACCGAACGGAGTTGAAATTAATCTCAAGGATCCCATAATTCCTGATGATGTTATTGCTCCTCCAAAACCACAGCCTATTCCTCAAACTACGCAGCCAGCAGTGAAGACTTATGATAGTACTATTAAGACTCCATCGAGAAATGCACCGGATACCAATACTGAAAAGATTCCTGATGACGCGGTAGCTGGATTGACTAATAACTTTAAAGCGGATCCTGCCCTTCCACATTATGTTCCAACAGCGCCTACTATTAATACAGGCCCAGTTTCAGTGCCTACTTCTCCGCGATCTGAAGTTAAACCTGTAGATGGGAATGCTGTTTCTGTAGTTGTAGATGTAGAAGCAAACTTCGTAGGCGGTCTGGACTCTTTCAGAAATAAAGTAATGAATAACTTTGACGGCTCAGGATTTGATTCCGGTGAAGTAATGAAAACAATGGTTACTTTTATTGTAGAGAAAGATGGTACGATTTCAGGGATCAAAGCTGATGGAAAAGATGTGGACTTTAATAGTGAAGCTATGAGAACCATTAAAAGCATTAAAGGGAAATGGGTTCCTGCAAAAGTAAACGGACAACCTGTAAGAAGTTACTTTAAATTCCCGATTTCCATGAAGTTCGATAATTAATAATAAAAACAGATCTTAAACAGTTATCCACAAATATTTTTTTTTGTGGATAATTTTTTTTATAGTTAAATGGCTTATTAACAATATTTTAACTCATTTTTCGTTTTATCGGTTCATTCAGAGCACGGAAAAATGTGTATTTTTGAAACTTAAAGTTCTAAGAATGGCAAAAATCATAGGTATCGCTAATCAGAAAGGAGGCGTTGGAAAAACAACAACAGCTGTTAATTTGGCCGCGGCATTAGGGGTATTGGAAAAGAAAATATTAATCATTGATGCTGATCCTCAGGCTAATGCAACTTCCGGTTTGGGAGTAGATGACGTTCAGTATTCTACATACAACTTATTGGAGCACAGTGTCGAAACGGAAAAGTGCATCAAACAGACGGCTACGCCGAATCTGGACATTGTTCCTTCCCATATCGATCTTGTAGCAGCAGAAATTGAGCTTGTAGACAAAGAAGACAGAGAATACATGCTGAAAAAAGCGCTGCAGAGTGTAAGGGACAATTATGACTATATCATCATCGACTGTGCACCCAGTCTAGGATTAATTACAGTGAACGCTCTTACTGCAGCAGATTCGGTAATCATCCCGATTCAGTGTGAGTACTTTGCCTTGGAAGGATTGGGAAAACTTCTGAACACCATTAAAAACGTGCAGAAAATCCATAATAAGGACCTTGATATCGAAGGCTTACTGCTTACGATGTATGACAGCAGGTTGAGACTATCCAATCAGGTAGTGGAAGAAGTGAATGCACATTTCCCGGAAATGGTTTTTGAAACCATTATCAGCAGAAACGTACGTTTAAGCGAGGCGCCAAGCTTCGGAGAAAGTATCCTGAATTACGATGCAGAAAGCAAAGGAGCAGTTCAGTATATCCAGCTGGCAGAAGAAGTTCTGCTGAAAAATGAAAAATTAGTAAAGAATTAAAGGCCAATAGCCGTAAAGCTAAAAGCTAAGAACATATGAAGGATAAAAAAAGAGCGATGGGACGCGGATTGGGCGCTATTCTGAGTGCGGAATCCAAAGCAACGATCAATTCTGCCACTGATGAAGGAGCAGACAAGTTTGTAGGAAATATCGTTGAAATTTCAATAGAAGATATTTATCCGAACGCAACCCAACCGAGAACATATTTTGACGAAAAAGCATTAAATGAACTTGCTCAGTCTATCAAAAACTTAGGCGTAATCCAGCCGATTACGTTAAGAAAAGATGGAGAGAAGTTTGAAATCATATCCGGAGAAAGACGTTACAGAGCCAGCAAACTGGCAGGCCTGGAAACGATTCCTGCCTATATCCGTCTCGTTAATGACCAGGAACTTCTTGAAATGGCTCTTGTGGAAAACATCCAGAGGGAAGATCTTGATGCTATCGAAATTGCGCTTACTTATCAGCGCTTAATGGATGAGATCGGTCTCACACAGGAAAATCTCAGCCAAAGAGTCGGGAAAGACAGAAGTACGATTACCAACTCCATCAGGTTGTTAAGGTTGAATCCGGATATTCAGAACGCTATCAGAAGTGGAGAAATTTCTGCAGGGCACGGAAGAGCAATTATCAGTCTTGAAAACGAAGAACACCAGCAGATTCTTTTTGATCTTATTATTAAAGAGAAGCTTAATGTCCGCCAGGCTGAACAGGCTGCTACAGCTTTAAAAAATCCAAAATCCCCTGCGGCAAAAAGAGCTAAGGCAGAACTTTCTAATAACTATAAAAGAGCTCAGAAAACGATCGCGGATCTACTGGATGTAAAAGTGGAAATCAAAACCTCCGGAAACGGAAAAAAAGGTAAAATTGTTCTGGACTTCAAAAATGAAGACGAACTGGAGTATATTTTATCTCATATTAAATAAATGAAAAAATTACTTTTCACATTTTTTCTGTGCCTTTCTTTGGCGGTCTTTGCTCAGGTGAATCCTAATGATACCATCAGAGTAGAATATCTTCCTAAAGACAGTGTCTCCGTAGAAAAAAACAATACGAAAACAGAAGAAAATGTTGTCTCGGATCTCGAGAAGGCAAACGGCCCGACCAATAAAACATTAAAACTTAATCCTACAAAAGCAGGGCTCTATTCAGCTGTTTTTCCCGGATTAGGGCAGTTTTATAATAAAAGATACTGGAAAATTCCCATCGTGTGGGGAGCCGTAGGAGCCGGAGTCGGAATTGCCGTCTGGAATGATAATCAATACAGAAAATACAGGGAGTACTACATCGCAAAGCTCAACGGGACTCCTAATGAGTTTGTCGATACGCATCCCTGGCTGGATAAAGTAGCGTTGGGGAATGCTCAGGACCGAGCCAAAAGACAGCGGGATTATGCTATTGCTATAACCGGATTAATTTATATTCTGAATATTGTAGATGCCGTTGTAGATGCTCATCTTTATGAAAGCCGTCACGATCCGGATCTGTCGTTCACGCCTGCTGTTATTCAGGATCAGTTCGGAATTGCTCCTCCCAAAACAGGGATCAGTTTAAGTTATAAATTTTAATAAAAAATATAAAACTGCTTTAATTAAATACGCCTTTGCTGAGTGAAACGCCTTTGCGAACGAAAATATAAAGAACGATTTTGAACAAAAACTTTGCGATCTTTGCGTTAAAAATACAAGCAGCCAAACAAATAAAATATGAAAATAGCACTTGTTGGATACGGCAAAATGGGTAAGATCATTGATGAAATTGCCACTAAAAGAGGACATGAAGTTGTTGCCAGGCTGAAAGAAACACCAACTGCTGAAAATCTAAACAATCCGGATGTTGTGATTGAATTCTCACTTCCGGAAGTGGCTTATGAAAACATCAAAGCCTGTCTTGAAAACCAAATTCCTGTAATCTGCGGAACAACGGGCTGGCTGGAAAAAAAAGCGGAAATTGAGCAACTTGCTGTTCAGAACGAAACAGCATTTTTATATGGCTCCAACTTCAGTTTGGGAGTGAATTTATTTTTTGCCCTAAATGAAAAACTTGCAGATCTGATGAAAAACGTAGATGAATATTCCTGTCAGTTGGAGGAGATTCACCACGTTCATAAAAAAGATGCACCCAGCGGAACAGCTATTTCCATTGCAGAAGGTATTTTTAAAAATAATCCAAAATTCAATTCCTGGAAACTGGAAGAAACACAGGGCAGCCAATTGGGGATTTTTGCCATTCGTCAAGATGAAGTTCCGGGAACACACAGCGTATTCTACAGAAGCGAAGTGGATGAAATTGAGATCAAGCATACCGCTTTCAACCGAAACGGTTTTGCTCTCGGAGCAGTAGTAGCTGCAGAATGGATTAAAGATAAAAAAGGAAATTTCACAATGAAGGATGTTTTGGGACTTTAATTTGTAACAAAATTCCTACATTGCAAACTAATTAGCAGTAAATGTTCAGCAATAAAATTACTTATTGTACATTACTCATTACTTATATTATAGATTAGGCACAAAAATTTATGAATTATTTTTTAACTTATACAGTTTACGTTCTCATTTTGTCTGTACTGATGGGAGTTTCAACCTGGAAACTGTTCAAAAAGCTGGGGTATAATCCGCTCTTCGCTTTTATTCCTTTTTACAATTATTTTATCATTTTAAAAGAAACCAAACATCCGAAATGGTGGGCTATACTGTCGTATTTACCTATCGTAGGACCAATCATGATGTCTGTGTTCCATTTGTATTTGATGAAAAAATTCGGGAAAACCCTTTTCAAAGATCAGTTTCTTACAGTAATTCTTCCGTTTATCTACATGGCAACCGTTAATTACAGTAAAGATGTAGAGTTGGAAGATGAAAATGAAAATGAATTATTCCTTACAGACGAAGAAAAAAATACCAAAAAGAAAGATTCTTTCCTGGGATCGGTAACTTTTGCGGTAGTTTTTGCAACCATTATCCACGTTTTTGTAACACAGCCTTTCGGAATTCCTACAGGATCTATGGAAAGAACGTTACTTGTGGGAGATTTCCTTTTTGTTAATAAATGGAGCTACGGATACAGACTCCCGATGCGTCCTCTGGCAATACCATTCCTGCAGGGAACAATCTTCGATGCCGGCGAAAAAGGAAATCCTAAAGATGATCCGAAATCATACGTTGAAGCCGTAAAACTTCCTTACGAAAGAATATTACAGTTCAATAAACCACAGAAACATGACGTTGTTGTTTTCAACTATCCTCAGGATTCAGTACATACGGCGATCGACAGAAAAGATCCTTATGTAAAAAGATGTGTAGCAGTAGCAGGAGATACTTTTGAAATGAGAGGCGGAAGACTGTTTGTCAATGGAAAGCAGGAAACCATTTTGGGAGATCAGGAAATTCAGCATGCTTATACTGTAAATACAGGAACCCAGCTTGATATTCCGGGAATGTACAATACATACGGATTCTTGCCTGTAAGAGAAATGCAGAATGAAAAAGGAGGGTTTACCTATATGTTCCAGGGACTTACGGATAAAACCGCTAAAGACATCAAAGCGTTGCCGAATGTCACCAGCATGGAAGAGAATATCTATCCTAAAGATTCCGCAACAATTTCTTATAAATTAAATGCCGATAAAACGGCTTATACAAAAAGTGTAGACACTACCCAATCTATTTTCCCGATCAATAAGCCATGGAACCAGGATTGGTACGGCCCGCTGAAAATTCCTAAAAAAGGAGATGTAGTAACTCTGAACCAGGAAACTTTACCGGAATATCAGTGGATCATCTCTAAATATGAACACAACAGGCTGGAAAACAAAAACGGTAAGATATTCATCAACGGGAAAGAAACCAATCAGTACACGATCAAACAGGATTACTATATGATGGTCGGCGACAACCGGGATGCTTCCTTAGATGCAAGGTTCTTCGGTTTTGTTCCTGAAGAAAATATTGTAGGGAAACCGATGTTTACCTGGATGAGCGTTCAGGGTGCCTTTGCAGATAATTCTTCCTCTTATCAGGCACCATTCAAAATACGCTGGGAAAGAATGTTCAAAGCAACGAATACAGGAGAGGCCAACAAAACTTCTTATTGGTGGATTGCTGCGATGATTCTTATCTTGTTCTTTGGATGGGAATATTTTGTAAAATTATTCAGAAAGAAAAAAGAAGACGACTTATAGCCACTTTGTCCAAGTTGAAAATCTTTGACAAAGTTTAAATAAAGTCAACATAAAAAATAAACTAATAAACAGAATGAAGTATTTGAAAAAATACTTCATTTTTGCAATATAGATATGAACAACGTATTACTTCCGGTATTTTATTTACCGCCGATCTCATGGTTTTCAGTATTTCTTAATCCTGAGAACGAAATTTTATTTGAACAGTTTGAAAGTTTTCCGAAGCAAACCTACAGGAACAGAGCCAATATTTATGGTGCAAATGGTAAACTATCATTAATTATTCCTATTGCTCATAACGGCAAAAGAGAATTTAAAGATATCGAAATCTCTTACCGTGAACACTGGCAGAATCTTCATTGGAAGTCTATAAAAACAGCTTACCAAAGTTCTCCATATTTTGAATTTTATGAAGATAAACTCAGGAAAATTTTTGAGATTAAAGAGAAAAACCTTCTTGACTTCAACCTGAAAGCACTTGAAATCATTCAGCAGATTCTAAAAACGGAAAAGGCATACTCTTTGAATACGGAATACATCAAAAATCCGGAGGAAATTAATTTCAGGGAAAAATTTTCAGCAAAAAATCCTTCAGAATTTGAAATGGAAGAATATTATCAGACTTTCTCAGATAAACTGGGTTTCTTAAAAGATTTGTCAATTTTGGATCTTATTTGTAACAAAGGACCCGAATCTCTTACTTATATTAAAAATATTAAACAATCATACTAGCATGAAAAAAGTATTATTAGCCGCTGTTTTTTTAGTGGGATTCGGCTTCTCGCATGCGCAGGAAGCTAAGACGGACTCTGATCCGATGAAAAATAAGGATCTTATGACATGGTATCATAAAGATTTTGCTGCTACGAAAATTTATGGAGTCAATACAGACAACGCATATAAATATTTAGAATCTAAAGGTCTTAAACCCAAAACAGTTGTCGTAGGTGTTTTAGACAGTGGTGTTCAGGTAGATCATCCGGGATTGGTAAAAAATGTATGGACAAATCCAAACGAAGTTCCGGGCAACGGAAAAGATGATGACGGAAACGGATATATAGACGATGTTCACGGATGGAACTTTATCGGTGGAAAAAACGGAGATATCGATGTTGATAATATGGAAGTAACCCGTGTGGTTGCCAAGTACAAGCCCATTTTCGAAGGAGAGGATTCTGCAAAAAACAAAGCAAATCAGGCAAAAATGCCGGAAGAATTTGCGATGTATATGAAATCAAAAGATCTTTTTGCTAAAAAAAGTATTGAGGCAAAACAGGGGGCTCAGACTTATACTATGATTAATGATCTGATTCCGAATATGGTAAAGCTCTTAAATGGTAAAAATGTAACACCTGAAAATGTAGCTACTATCAAGCCTTCTGAGCAGAAAGATGCCATTGCCGCACAGATTTTAACCCAGGTTGCTCAAAGCCCTGAATTCAAAGGGAAAACTCCTGCTGAATTTGAAAAGACAATGAGAGAGCAAATGAAAGAAGCTCTTGATGAAGTAGGTCCTCAGGCGAAACAATACGATCTTACTTACGATCCAAGAAAAGAAATTGTAGGTGATAATTATGACGATTATTCTGAGAAAAATTATGGCAATAATCATTATGAAGGACCTGATGCCATGCACGGAACACACGTTGCCGGGATTATCGCAGGACTTCCCAACGGATCTGAAGTACAATATGGGGTCGCTTCAAAAGTTGCCAAAATCATGTCGGTAAGAACGGTTCCTAACGGCGATGAAAGAGATAAAGATGTTGCCAATGCCATCCGATATGCAGTTGACAATGGTGCAAAAGTTTTAAATATGAGTTTTGGCAAACCGGTTTCCCCAGGCAAAAACGTAGTTTGGGATGCTTTCAAATATGCTCAGGATAAAGGCGTTTTATTAGTTAAAGCGGCAGGTAATGAAAATGAAGATGTTGCTGAACATCTTGCATATCCTACAAATTTCAAAAATGTTACAGACGAAAAACCTTTTGTCAATAACGTTTTAGTAGTAGGAGCAAGCACCAATGATAATAATGCTTTAAGAGCAGGTTTCTCCAATTACAATAAAAAGATGGTAAACGTATTTGCACCGGGACAGGAGATCTATTCCACCGTTCCTCACAGTGAATACAAATACCTTCAGGGAACATCCATGGCATCTCCGGTAGTAGCTGGAGCAGCAGCGGTTTTATTAGCATATATGCCAAACCTTACGCCGGCTCAGGTTATCGAATCTTTAGTTAAATCAAGCAATCCGAGTACAGCAAATGAGTTTGGTACTTACTCGGAAGCGGGAGGAGTTATCGATCTTAAAAAAGCGGCAGAATATGCATATTCTAATTTTTATAAGGGTAAATCCGGCTCATCTAAAAAGGCTACAAAATCCGTAAAAAAGACTGTTAAAAAATAGTTTATCTGCTTGTATTTAAGCTTAATCATATAAAGTCCGAAATTTTCGGACTTTTTTTATTGCTATTTTGCATTTTTGGCACGGTTTTTTATAATGTTATTTTAACAAAAAATAATAAACTACAAAATGAAAAAGTTACTATTTGCAGGGATGCTCGGAGCATCAGTTTTTGCAGTGTCTTGTTCCGGAGTTAAAAACGCACAGACTGCCCAGAATCAAAGATCAGAATTCCTTAAAATGAAAGGTGACTGGCAGATCGTCAGTATAAATTATGATAAACAGTTCAAAGTAAAGCCATTTGACGATGGTATGGATGCTCAGTGTTTCGTAGGAAGCCACTGGAGACTGATTCCTAATAACTGGACGGGTGCCTATACCGTTAATGGCGGTGGAACCTGTGGAGCAGGCTTTACACAACCGATTAAAATCGACGTTGTCAGCGGAAATACTTTTAACTTCAAAAAAATTGCTGACGGAACTAAAGCAAAACAAAATACAGCAGGGTACACCCTTACTCTTACAAGCCAGACTACAGATCAGTTTTCACTGGAACAGAATATTCCTTTCGACGGAGAAAATGTAAGAGTAGTTTACAATTTTGAAAGAACCGGAATGAAATAATCAGTAACGGTATTAAATAATTAACATTAAATTAAAGAGAAATGAAATTTACAAAAACATATATAGGAGGTCTTTTTTTATCATCAGCTTTATTGCTTACAAGCTGTGAAGCCGTAAAAAATTCTAACCATCAGCAAAGAGGTACTGCTGTAGGAGTAGCATCAGGAGCTGTAATCGGCGGGATCTTAGGAAATAATGTAGGAAGAGGAGGAAACGGAGCAATTGGTGCAGTTTTAGGAGGTGTGATCGGTGGTGTAGCTGGTAATGTAATCGGTTCTAAAATGGATAAGCAGGCTAGAGAAATTAAAGAAACATTACCGGCAGCTCAGGTTGAAAGAGTAGGAGACGGTATCAAAATTACGTTAAATGAAAGTATCGTAAACTTCGATTTTGATTCTTCCGCGCTTACGGCTACTGCTAAAACTAACCTTGATAAATTGGCAGAAGTGCTTGTCAACAATCCGGATACCAATATCAATATTTACGGACATACCGACAGCAAAGGTTCCGATTCTTACAATATGTCACTTTCCGAAAGAAGAGCAAATTCCGTAAAATCTTATTTAATGGGAAAAGGAATTGCTTCCGGCAGATTATTTGCTAAAGGAGAAGGTGAGGCAATGCCTGTAGCTTCAAATGACACAGATGCAGGTAGAGCAAAAAACAGAAGAGTTGAGTTTGCGATCACGGCCAACGAGAAAATGATCAACGACGCACAGAACGGACAATAGTAATTACATATAAATATTTTCTTAAATAACCGCTTTTGCGGTTATTTTTGTATTTTTATGGTGGTCTTCTGTAAAAATTATTATTTTTGTATTTGAAATAACATAAATGAAGAAATATTTTAAACTGCTCCGTATAGAGCAATGGGTAAAAAACCTGTTTGTTTTTGTTCCGTTATTTTTCTCCGGCAATATTAAAAATATCGATTTACTTTCCAAAAGTATTTTCGCTTTCATCATTTTCTCTCTTGCAGCAAGTGCAGTCTATATTCTTAATGATTACAATGACATTGAAGCAGACAGTAAGCATCCCGAAAAAAGAAAGAGGCCTCTCGCCAGTGGTGCCGTTTCAAAATCTCAGGCAATAGCTATTTTTATAGGACTTATTGCAGCGGATATTGCGCTTGTATTTTTTGCGCAGGCTTATTTTCAGCAAAGCCTCTGGAAATTTGCTGCCATCATCGGTTCTTATTTCGTAATGAATCTTGCGTATACATTCAGGCTGAAGCATGTTCCTATTATTGATATTTCCATTATCGCCCTGGGATTTGTACTAAGAGTATTGGCCGGAGGTTACATTACCGGAATCAGCATTTCACAATGGGCTATTTTACTGACTTTCGTTCTTGCTCTTGTCCTCGCTATCGGAAAACGAAGAGGAGAGCTTATCAATGCGCAGGTTTCAGGTAAAACAAGAAGAGCTTTGGACGGATATAATGTTCAGTTTGCAGATATTGCACTTTCCATTTCTGTTACTCTGGCTATTGTTTGTTACTTAATGTTTACCCTTTCCCCCGAAGTACAGGCTAAATTCCATCAGCGGGTTTTTTATACGGTAATTTTTGTTGTTTTTGCCTTTTTAAGATATTTACAGCAGACACTGGTATACAACAGAACAGAATCTCCAACCAAAATTGTATATCGGGACAGATACATCCAGGTTACACTATTATTGTGGGTCGCTGCATTTTTAATTCAAATTTATTTTAAAAAATGAAGCCGGATTTTATACAAAAAGTGACCAACTGGGGAAATTACCCCATTGTGGAGAAGGAAATGCGATCTGAAGACAGCTTTCAAAAAATAAAAGAGTTTGTACTTACCCACAATGAAGTGATCGCAAGAGGCAACGGAAGATGCTACGGAGATGCTTCACTGGGAGAACATATATTTTCTACCAAAAAGCTTAATAAATTCATAAGCTTTGACCGATTGAACGGAATTATCGAATGTGAATCCGGAGTCTTGCTTTCCGATGTCCTGGAAATTGCGGTACCTCAGGGATATTTCCTGTATGTAACTCCCGGAACAAAATTTGTCTCAGTGGGTGGAGCAATTGCTTCAGATATTCACGGTAAAAATCATCATACCGAAGGATGTTTTTCAGAATATGTCATTGAATTTAAATTAATGATTGAAACGGGTGAGATTATTATCTGCTCTAGAGAAGAAAATTCAGAAAAATTCTGGGCTACGATCGGAGGAATGGGACTTACGGGAATTATTCTTACGGCAAAGTTCAGACTTAAAAATATTCAGACCGCTTACATTCGCCAAGAAAGCATTAAAGCAGAAAATCTTGATGAAATTTTCAGGCTTTTCGAAGAAAGTGAAAGCTGGACATACAATGTTGCCTGGATCGATTGTCTCCAGAAAGGCAAAAACATTGGAAGAAGTATCCTCATGAGAGGAGAACATGCTTTCCAGCACGAACTGCCTCAAAAATTCAGAGATCAGCCTCTCAGACTGAAAAAAAAGTTTGAACCTAAGGTCCCTTTTTACTTTCCGGGATTTGTTTTAAATGCTTTTACCGTTAAGATTTTTAATTATTTTTATTTTAAAAAACAGTCGAAAAAAGAAGTAACGGATTTTATCGATTATGAAACTTTTTTTTATCCGCTTGATTTTGTAAAAGATTGGAATAAAATCTACGGAAAATCCGGATTTATTCAATACCAGATGATGATTCCGAAAGACAAAGGCAAAGAGGGAATGAGAAGAATCCTTGAAACAATAGCCAATAGCGGAAACGGTTCTTTTCTGGCTGTTTTAAAACTTTATGGGAAAGAAAATCCGGAGGCCTACAATTCTTTTCCTTTTGAAGGATATTCTCTTGCTTTGGATTTTAAGGTTAATTCAAAATTAAAGAAACTTATTGACAGACTGGATGATATTGTAGAAGAGTACAACGGAAAGATTTACCTTACCAAAGACAGCATTAGCAGATCATCGCTTACCAATTACCTTAAAAATGTTCAGAGTTCAAAATTTGTGTCTTTGCAGCACAAAAGAATCATAAATAATAGTTAACCGGATGATTGTTTTAGGAAGTACATCGGAAGTAGCACAGGCATTTGTAGAAGAAGCTCTGAAACAGGGAGAAAAATTTGAAAAAATTTATCTCATCACCTCAAACGTAGAAACAACCGAAAGATTTGCCCGGCATATTGATGTGAAATTTCTTCAGCAGGCCGAAGTTATCGAACTGGATCTGATGAAAGAAACGGACTACAGCAGATTTGAGCATATTAATTCAAGCCTTTTGTTTTGTGCCACAGGATATTTAGGAGATGGTACGGAAGAAGGGTTGTACGATAATAAAAATACAGAAAAGATTATCGATATTAATTATGCGAGACTTGTTCCGGTCCTTAATTATTTTGTACAGAAATTTGAAAGCAGGAGATCAGGAACCATTATTGGTCTTTCATCCGTTGCAGGAGATCGCGGAAGACAAAGTAACTTTATCTACGGAAGTGCGAAGGCAGCTTTTACGGCTTACCTGAGCGGTCTCAGGAATTATCTTTCAGATAAAAAAGTCCATGTTCTTACAGTGAAACCGGGATTTATGGCTACGAAAATGACGGAAGGACTTCCTCTGAATCCCAGGCTTACGGCGAGCCCGAACCAGGCTGCGGAATATATTTTCAAAGCACATCAGAAAAAAAGAAATGTAGTATATGTGTTGCCGATATGGGGATTAATTATGCTTATCATTAGATGTATTCCGGAATTTATATTTAAAAAACTGAAGCTGTAAAAGAATTATAGTTAAAATATCTTTTCGACATTTGCGTTAAGATAAATTAAAGAAAAATCCAATGAAGAAATTGTATTGTTTTGATTTTGACGGGACCCTTACATACAAAGACACCATGTTTATGTACCTGCGGTTTTACGACCCTGTAAAATTCAGATTACAGTTTCTGAAACATATTCCGCTTTTTGTTTTACTTAAATTAAAACTTGCAGACACCGAAAAGGTGAAGAAAAGCTTTATAGGCTCTATTCTTAAAGGCCAGACACAGGAAAAAATAGAGAAAAAATCCAGACAGTTTTTTGAGCACAGTTACCCGAAAATTATCCGGGAGAATGCATTGGATTTTATTCATAATATTGACAGAGAAAATACCGAAAGCTTTTTGGTTACCGCTTCGCTGGATATCTGGGCGAAACCCTTTGCTGAAGCATTCCAAATGCAGCTAGTAGCAACAAAAGCAGAATTTAAAAACGGAATTTTCACCGGTAATTTTATAGGCAGAAACTGCAACGGAAAAGAGAAACTCATTCGTATACAGGCAGAAATTATCAACCGTAAATATGATAAAATCATAGCTTTTGGAGATACCTCAGGAGATAGGCCTATGCTTCAATGGGCAAATGAAGGTCATTATCAATTTTTTCACTAATTTTGGGAAATGAAATTCAGGATGAAGATTTGGCTTTCACAGCTGAAAAATAAATCTTTATGCTGTGTTTTTCGGTAATAAACTGATTCCGTAGAAATAAAATCTTCAAAGTAAAATGAATAAAATATACTTAGATAACGCTGCTACAACGCCTCTTGCAGAAGAAGTTATCGATGCAATGGTTGATACCATGAAAATGAATTTCGGAAATCCGTCTTCAACGCACAGTTTTGGACAGGAAGCTAAAATTCTTATCGAGAACGTAAGAAGGCAGGTTGCAGAATATCTTCATGTGACCCCGGCTGAAATCATATTCACCTCTTGTGGTACCGAATCCAATAATATGATTATCAAATCTGCTGTTGAGCATCTTGGAGTACAGAGAATTATAAGCTCGCCTCTCGAACATAAATGTGTTTCTGAGAGTATTCTGGATATGAAAAGCAGAAAAGGGGTAGAAGTAAACTATATACGTCCTGACGGAAAAGGAGACATTGATCTTGCAAAGCTGGAAGAACTGCTGAAGGCATCGGACAAAAAGACACTTGTTAGCCTGATGCATGCCAACAACGAAATCGGAAATCTTATCAATATTAAAAAGGTAGCTGAACTTTGCAAGGCTAATAATGCACTTTTCCATTCTGATACGGTACAGACTATGGCCCATATGCAGCTTGATTTTTCCGATATTCAGGTTGATTTTGCATCTTGCAGCGCTCATAAATTCCACGGACCGAAAGGAGTGGGTTTTGCTTTTATCAGAAAATCAAGCGGATTAAAAGGAATTATTACAGGAGGCCCTCAGGAAAGAAGCTTACGGGCAGGAACTGAAAATGTGGCCGGGATTGTAGGTTTGGGAAAAGCTCTTGAACTTTCTCTAAATCATCTGGAAGAATATGCCGTTCACATGCAGAATATTAAAGCATATGCGGTACAAAGGCTTGCAGAAGCTGTTCCCGGTATTAAATTCAATGGCAGAAGTTCAGAAAAAGAAACCAGCCTTTATACGGTTTTAAGCGCTTTACTGCCTTATAAAAACCCTTTAATTGGTCTTCAGCTTGATATGAAAGGGATAGCCATTTCTCAGGGAAGCGCATGTTCTTCAGGAGCTTCAAAACCTTCAATGGTAATGATGATGGTTTTATCTGAAGATGAGATGGACAACTGTACTCCTTTGCGGATCTCATTCAGCCATATGACAACTAAAGAAGATATAGATGCTCTGGCAGACGCTTTGCAGGAGATTTCTAAAGATTTTATTATAGAAAATACAAATGTTGAGCATAGATAGCTCTATAAGTTAAATGGCGTAATTTTGGTGTAAGTTTATAAGTAAACAGGAATATAATATTAATTAAATAAAAAAAATAAAATGGCTTTAGAAATTACAGACAGCTCATTTCAGGAAACGGTTTTAAAATCAGATAAGCCGGTATTGGTAGACTTCTGGGCAGTATGGTGCGGACCTTGCAGAACGCTGGGACCAATCATCGAAGAAGTTGCTACAGACTTTGAAGGAAAAGCAGTAGTAGGAAAAGTAGACGTAGACAACAATCAGGAGATTTCTATGCAGTATGGCATCAGAAATATTCCTACCGTTCTTATTTTTAAAAATGGTGAGGTTGTCGACAAATTAGTTGGTGTAGCTCCAAAAGATGTGATCGCTCAAAAATTAAGCGCACACTTATAAAATAATAAGTTTGATAATGAATGCCTTCCACTTTTGGGAGGCTTTTTTTTCCAAAATAATTTGCAGGTAAGGAAAAAAGTTGTAGTTTTGCAATCACAAAAAAGAAACAACGTTCTTTAAAAAATTGATCCGGTAGTTCAGCTGGTTAGAATGCCGCCCTGTCACGGCGGAGGTCGCGGGTTCGAGTCCCGTCCGGATCGCAGAAGTTTTATCAATTTCTTTAAAAAATTGATCCGGTAGTTCAGTTGGTTAGAATGCCGCCCTGTCACGGCGGAGGTCGCGGGTTCGAGTCCCGTCCGGATCGCAGAAGTTTTATCAGTTTCTTTAAAAAATTGATCCGGTAGTTCAGCTGGTTAGAATGCCGCCCTGTCACGGCGGAGGTCGCGGGTTCGAGTCCCGTCCGGATCGCAGCAATTGTAAAGTCATCAATTAATTTGGTGACTTTTTTTGTTTGTATCCAAGTTAATTAAATAAAAAAATAACCATTTTATTTTTAAGCAGCATCTTAAAGTTTTCTGCTATATTTGTGGTATCTAAACAGAACAAATGATGAAAAACAGAGATTCCGGTTTAGCACCCGAACAGTGGGTGGATGCATTTGCTGATTTTCTTTACAGCTATGCCATAACCAGAGTAAATTCCAAGGAAGATGCAGAAGATATTGTACAGGATACTTTTTTGGCAGCTTTTAAAAATGCCGCAACGTTTCAAGAAAGATCGTCGGTAAAGACATGGCTTACCAGCATTTTGAAAAATAAAATCATCGATTATTACAGGAAAAAAAGCAACAGCAGCCAAAGTTATGATGCTTATCTGGATGAAACGGAAGATTCATTCGAAAATGCCTTTTTCAATCAGGGTAATTATGGCAGATGGAAACAGGATATTAATAAAAATTATTTATCTGAGAGTACCGACGACTATATTCTAAGTAAAGAATTCTATAGAATAATGGATCTATGCCTGCAAAAACTGCCCTCAAAATTAAGGCCGGTTTTTGTTGCCAAATACATGCTTGATGAAGATGCTGAAAAAATCTGTAAGGAATTCAATATTACTTCGTCTAATTACTGGGTGCTTCTCTTTCGGGCTAAAACACTCCTGAGAAGCTGCCTTGAAAAAAATGAAATTACTTTGTAACTATGGAATTTATTAACAACCTTTTACACAACTGCGAAGAGACTTCTCTTAACATTGTCAAATCTGAAGAAACTTCTTTGTCTGTTTCCGAATGGCTGAAGATGAAATTTCATATTGCTTTCTGCAAATGCTGCAGAAATTTCGGAAAACAGACCAAAGTGATGGATAAAGCGCTACATCACCATTTTCACACAGATTTTTCAGAAGATGCAACTAAAGCATCACCGGAACTAAAGGACAGAATAAAAGAAAATTTAAAAAAATTGTAAACTCTTGTAAGGAATAAAATTTTGTTTCGTCTAAGCTTAAAATTAAAAAAGCAATGAAAACAAAATTCTTAATTCCTGTTCTGTTGTTTATAAGCAGTTTAGGCTTTGCACAATCAGCAAAGAATATCAACCGACAAAACGGAGTAGCCAACTATGGTTATGATGTGGTAAGCTATTTTTCGGGAAGTCCTCAGCAGGGTTCATCTAAAAATTCCGTAAAATACCAGGATACTGAATACTATTTCGCAAATCCCGGAAATAAAGCTAAATTTCAGAAAGAGCCCGGGAAATATCTACCGCAGTATGGAGGATATTGTGCTTTTGCTATGGGAGATTACGGAGAGAAAGTTGATATTAATCCTAAAACCTACAAAATAACAGATGGCAAACTGTATCTTTTTTATAATAAATTCTTCAACAATACACTGACCAGCTGGAACAAAGATGAAAAGAATCTTATCATAAAAGCAGATAAGAACTGGAAAAAATTTACAACAAAATAAACAAATGATGAAAAAAATTATCCTAATTCTTGCAGCAGGCTTTTTTCTTCAAAGCTGCGTAAGAGAAAACACTTCCACAGAAGATCTTATGGAAATGGCGCCGGAAAACGCAAAGCTTATTTCCTCCGGAGAATTTATGAAAGGACCGTACGGAAACAATATTGGCGGTAAGGCAGAGATTTATGAAAAAGACGGTGTTTATACACTGGCTTTTGATAAAGATTTTTCAGTAAGTAACGGACCGGATCTTTATGTATATGTAAGTACTGAGCAACAGCCCAACAATTTTATTTCACTGGGAAAACTAAAATCGGTGAATGGAGGTCAGGTATATACTTTTGCAACCAAACCTGATTTAGATAATTACAAATACGCTGTCGTACACTGTCAGCAATACAATCATATGTTCTCATACGCATTACTTCAAAAAAATTAAACATGAAAAAAATTGTAAACTGGATCACTAGATTGGTTCCCGTAGTCATAATGTTGCAAACCCTCTATTTCAAATTTTCCGCTGCACCGGAATCTGTTTATATTTTCTCGAAAATAGGTATGGAGCCTTACGGGAGAATAGGAATAGGTATTTTGGAGCTTGTTGCCTCTATCCTTATTTTAATACCAAGAACAACAGTGTATGGCGCTGTTTTGGGACTTGGCCTAATGCTGGGAGCCATTAAATTTCATGTGACGGAATTGGGTATTGATGTACAGCATGACGGCGGAAAACTTTTTTATCTGGCAGTAACGGTAGCTGTATTTTGTACATTGTTAATTATTCTTCATAGAAAACAGATTTTATCAATATTCTCTAAAAATAAAATGGCTGTCACCAAATGATAAAAAGCATTGAAAATAATCTTTATGAACTGTCACAGATATTGAGTCCTGTCTCAGTTCAATTATATACAAGGGAGAGCAAATATCTTTTTGGAAGCTCGATAGGGCAGCACGTAAGGCATATTCTTGAAATGTATGAAGTGCTGCTGGAAGGCTATTCTTCCGGAAGGTTTTCTTTTGAAAACAGAAAAAGAAATCATACCCTGGAAGAAAATATGAGAGAAATGCTCTGTACCGTTGAAAAAATCGCTGCTGAAATCAATAAAAAAGATAAGGAGCTGATCTGTGTTTTGTATGACCAGACAAACATTCAGCAGGAACTTAAAACGACCTATTTCAGAGAGTTATTATATTGCTTTGAACATGGTATTCATCATCAGGCATTAATAAAAGTGGCGCTTAAAGAATTTGAATGGGAAAATATACCGGAAAATTTCGGTGTGGCGCCTTCAACGATAAAATTCAGACTTACATGTGCACAGTAAGCTACTTTAAAATTAAAGATGCCATCATCTTTACTTCAAACCGCGACGAGAAAAAAGACCGGGAGAAAGCCGTATTTCCAAATGTCCTGGAACTGGAGAATGGTCATGTGCTGTATTTTCCTAAAGATAAGAAAGCATCGGGAACATGGTTTGCTGCAGATGATAACGGAAATGCAGCCATTCTTCTGAACGGTGCTTTTCAAAAACATAAAAGCAATCCGCCATATAAAAAAAGCAGGGGAATCGTACTGTTGGATATTGTTAAAAGCAGGGATTTTTTGCAGGCTTTCCGGGAATATGACTTGTCGGGAATAGAACCTTTTCAGTTATTGGTTTTTTTTGATAGAAAATTAATGCGGCTGCTTTGGGACGGAACAGTTAAATATGAGTTTTTCTTAAATGAAAATGAAAGCCATCTGCTTTCTTCCAAAACATTATACAATGATAGCATCGAACATGACAGGGAAAAAGATTTCAGAAGATTTCAGATTAATAGAAATATAGAATCCGGGGAAATACTTAATTTTCACAAAAAACATAAGATAGAAAAAGAACCCGAAATAGATTTATCAATAAAAGAAGAATTTCTTACCGTAAGTATTACGCAGCTTATTATTAAACAAGATAAGATTCACTTTGCATATCACGATCTTACAGAAAACACAATACAACATAAAAAAATTGAAAAGAGAAGCTTTGTTTAAGTTACGATACAAATGGTACCGGCTTACTCACTGGGAATTCTGGCCCATGTGGGCTGTATATCTTCCGTGTATCTTCTATTATTTTTGGATCAGTCTGAAGTCCCGTTCTTTCGGTTTTTTTAAAGCGGTGAATCCAGCAATCGTTCATGGAGGAATGACGCTGGAAGATAAACATTTCGTCAATCAGCTTTTACCGCAAAGGTACAGGGCGAAATCTTTCCTTGTAACAAGCGGGACAACTCATGATGCACTTGAAAATATTATTAAGGAAAATGAGTTGAATTACCCTGTTATTTTAAAACCTAACAATGGATGCAGAGGTAGAAATGTCGAATTAATAAGAACCCGGGAAAATGGAAAAAGATATCTTCGGGATTATGGAAATGAAGATTTACTTTTGGAAGAATATATTGATTTTCCGAATGAAATTGGAGTGTTCTACATCAGATTTCCTCATGAGAAAAAAGGTTTTATCAGCGGCATTGTAGAAAAAAAGGGCATCATGGTTACAGGAGATGGCAGGCAAACTTTAAAGGAACTTATAAAATATAATCTCCGGTATCACGCATTTTATTCCGAAATTTTTCTTGACGGTCAGCACGATGGCAACTATATTCCCAACGAAAATGAACAGTTACTCGTAAGCAGTATCGGGAATCACGCAAGGGGTGCGACTTTTTATGATGCATCCGATAAAATTTCATCAAAGCTCACGGAGTTGTTTAATGAAATCTGCTCATCGGTAAAAGGTTTTCATTACGGACGATTTGATGTAAAATTTAATACTTGGGAAGAACTTGAAAACGGAGAAAATTTTAAAATTATAGAATTAAACGGAGCCGCATCGGAACCTACTTTTATCTATGATCCCGGACATTCTTATTTTTTCGCGATTAAAGAAATAATGAAGCACTGGGATTATATGTACACAATTGCAAAGCTTAACAAACAAAGAGGCCATCATTTTACCAATATTGAAGAATGCTGGAAAATACTTAAAGAGTTTAATCCGTTTCTGACATCATAATATAGCTGAATACTTCCTGAAAAAATAATGGCTTTACGTCCTTAATATAAAAGCAATGTAAAGGGTTTTCGTAAAAGACCCGTTTTTTTACGGTATTTTATATCCGGATTTTTATTATTCGGATTTAGGTCTGATATTTGTACTGAATAGCAAAACTATTCGGGTACTTTTATTTATGAAAAACATTCTGAAAAAAAAATCATTTCTTTATACATTATTTATAGCTTTAACAGTGGTTTCCTGTAAAAAAGAAATCGAAAAAGTCAGCGACAAAATCAATGATACAGCTTCATCCATAACTGAAGATTCTGAGAAAAAAGATTCTTTAACGGCAAAGAAAGACTCTGTTGTACAGAAAGAATCATTACCTCCTGCAATGCAGGAATACGGATTTTACAATGCCTATATCTTTCCTAAAGATAAAAAAGTGAGAGATTCGCTTTTCGCTTTATTCAATAAAAAATATACTGAAAAAGAACGTTATGCTATTCTTGCCTTAAACAGGCTTGATTCTAAAAACAAGTGGAATGCAGACACGCTCGTTGTTCCGGCGAAAGTTGATACTACGTTAATGGAATATTCTCCGTTTCCCATGCAGCTTGATGTTTTAAGTCCGGTGAAAAAATTCGTTGTTTTTTCTTATCCCATCCAGGCATATGGTGTTTACTCCAACGGAAGTCTTGTAAAATGGGGTCCTACAAGTATGGGAAAAAAATCGGCCAAAACAAAAACAGGACTTACTTTTGCCAACTGGAAAAAACAGCTTGCTATTTCTACCGTAAGCAGTGAGTGGAAGTTGCCTTATAATTTTAATATTTTCAATCTTGATGGGATAGGGTGGCACCAGTACGATCTGCCGGGATATCCTGCCTCACATTCCTGTTTACGATTACTGATGAATGATGCAAAATGGCTGTATAGCTATGCCGATACCTGGGTTCTGAATCCGGGAGGAGCAACAACCAAAGCAAAAGGAACGGCTGTTCTGGTATACGGGGATTATCCGTGGGGAAAACGTAAGCCGTGGAGAAAACTGCTTAATGATCCCAATTCCAATAATGTTTCTGTTGAAGAAATGACAAAAATGATCGAACCCAATATTGAAAAGATATTGAAAGAGCAGGACAACAGGGAAAAGGTGGTAGACTCTATCAAAGCAGCCAAAGCTGTACTGCAGCAAATGCCTCAGACCACCAGAACCGTAGAGCCTTAATCTTTTTTTTCAAATTGTAAAGTAGACTCTTCAGCAAATCTCCTGAGTTTCAACATTTCATCTTTAGCTTTATGCTGCCCGAATCTTGCTGCGGCATAGGTAATGGCAATACACAGCAGCATGAGAAAAGAAGCATTGAGCGCCCACGGAAATTCATGACTATTGATCTGATTTTCTACATAATACATGGAAAAAAACACCATCCAGAGAATGGAAAAAGAAAAATAAAGAAACATAAAAAATGTCCAGACAGCGGAACTTGGACCGAAAATACCCCGTATCGAAGTCTGGTCATCTTCTGTCTCTACGCGAAGCGAAAGCCGTGGTTTCCAGTAGCCTTCATATTCGGTCTCTACACAAATAGTAGCGACTTCTTTATTGATGTTTCCTGAAAACTCATCTTTATGTTCGGCGAGGTACTTCTTAAGGTTTTCCGCATATTCTTCTTTAGTAAGATGGGTAAACATTGTGAATCGCGGTCTTGTTCTTATTTTGTCTATTGTTGTTTCTTCTGTATTCATATTACTTTTGATAAGGGATAGGATCTTCCAAAGTAAAACGCAGCGACAGTTCTTTGTTTTTCCGTACAATAACCATCTCTATCGTTCTTCCTTCTTCAGACTTCATAAGTTCTAAAATCTTTTGCAAAGTCATATCTGCAGTTTTCTTGCCATTAATACTGATAAGGCGGTCGTCTTTCTGTAATCCAGCTTTTGCTCCGGGCGAATCTTTCCGTACTCCGGCAATTGAAAAAATTGGTTTCAGGATAAAATTGTATTGCAGGCTGCTGTTGAACACTTCAGTGCCCGTTGAAACCTGAATCTCTTTTTTTGTAGTAAGGTTCACTACATCTTTCGTCCATTCCATTCCGTCCTGTCTGAAATCCAGTCCGCTCATATTGAAGTGAAAAGGATCGTCATAATTCCGGTTTTTTTTAAGATAAATTTTGCCGCTAGGATAATCAAAAGCTACCGTAAAGCGTCTCATGATATCGCCTCCTACAGAGCCTTTTCTGTTTTCAACCAGACTCACATGCTGGATTGAATATTCATCGGGCATTGCCGTAAGAGGTTTTTCAAATTTAAAATCACCAAGATAAAAATTGTGAATCCGGCTTCTTTTCCCGTAGATATCGCCATTAAAACCTCTTCCGAGAAAATCATCAATATTAGGACGGTTATAGACAAAATCTTTTATCAGTTTAGGAAAAAGCCAGATCGGATCGCTGTTTCCAAGGTCAATCAAAAGTTTGGAGCTTTTCCTTTCCGTTGTCATTTCAACATCAGCAAAAACATAAGGTTTATTTTTTTCAATACTGATGTCAAATTCACTGAAGTTTTTTGTCTTTTTTCTAAAAAGATTCTCATCTTTATAGATGGTGATTTTTTTAGATATATAGTCGATCATAACCTGATGGTTCTTGAAAAAATGATAACCTATAATACCGTTGACAGGGATTCCGACATGTGAAGAGATATTGAAATCCTGATCCATAATAATATACACGGTCATTGAGTCATTCACGAAGTTTTTTCCGATTTTTCCAATATTATTCTCCGACCGGAATCCGTCGATATTTCTGTCGCCGCCTAATCCTGAGAACTTTATTTTTTCGATGTTTATGAGTTTTAATTCTTTATTTTCAAGACTGAAGATCGATGTTTCGGCAACTCCAGTATCCAGTAAAAATGTAAGTTCCGCACCGTTGATATTGATCGGAATAAATATAAGATTGTTAATTAATTTGAAAGGAATGACGATTTTTTTTCCGTCCTGAATTTCAAAAGAGTTTTGGGCATTGATAAAGATGCCCATGAAAAAAATCAATAAAAAACGTAGCAGTTTCATGTATTGAATTTAATCATTTTATCCGAATGGTAATGAAAAAGCATCCTTAATTTTAAGAATGCTTGGGTATTTTTTAAATAATTAATCCGATAGATGAATTATTGTGAATTATTTGGAGAAGAAATCCATAAGGTCCATGTAATTTTTCTGATTTACTCCGTGGCCGCTCATATATTCTCTGAAAGAAAAGTAGCAGCCCAGATCATACAGCAAATCGGCGGCTTTTCTTCCCCATTCCAAAGGAATCACAGCGTCATCGGTACCATGTGAAATAAAAAAGCGTAATTTTTCCAGTTTTTTCTTATCCTTTACAATATCATGCAGTAGCTTTTCTTCCGGATAGCTGCTCAGGCAGGCAACAAGATTAAACATTTCCGGATATTTCAGGGCAAGAGCATAACATAGGATGCCTCCCTGGCTGAAACCGCAAAGATGCGTTTTTCCCTCGGTAATACCATAACGGTTGACAATGCCGAGAATACTCTCCAAAATGCTGTTGAGCGATTCATTAGCCTGCTGTACCTCTACGAAACGTTCGGGATCATTAAAATCTATATCGTACCATGAATATCCTTCAAACTGTGTTGTTTTCGGCGCTCTGAAGCTTACGATGATCCAGTCGGCAGGAAGTGTTTCCCTGAAGCTGAAAAGATCCTGCTCATTGCTTCCGTATCCGTGAAGCAAAAAAAGAATGGTTGTAGCTGAAGTGATATGTTCGGGTTCTCTTACAATGTAATCTAGGTTCATTATGCAAAGATAAATAATAAAGGTTTATGATGATTTAATAGCATAAAAATGGGACCATCTGTAACGGAGTGACAAACTGTCTTCTCTTTGCCGCAAGAGTTTCCCGGGAAAGTAAGAAAAAAAGAAATAGTATTTATTAAATCGATATTTTTTAGAAATTTTTGTTGGAAAATTTTCATGAAACCTATTTTTATATTGATAAAAAACCTATATTTGAAACATTAAAAATCTATTTGGAAAAAATGAAGCAATTTTACAAATCAAAAAGTTTACTCAAGCTTTCTTTTTTATTCGCCGTATTATTTTCGGTAATTTCTGTTCTTAACTCCTGTAAGGAGGATGACGATGAGGAATTCACAGATCACATTATTAAATTTGAAGCAAAAATAATTGTTAACGGACCAAGTACGCCACCTACTTCACCACCAGCTGCAAATTTTAAAACTGTTGTAACCCAGATAGGCACAAGTCCAAGTACTACTTTCAATCCTACCGGAATTACATGGACATCAGGTGACCAGTTTGTAAGCTCAAGCCAGTCTCAACTTAACCTTGCTGCCAATGCTGTTCTTCCGTATGCTGACTCAGAATTGATCGTAAACATCTATGTTGACGGAGAGCTTGCCAAAACAAAGAAAGCAGTGGGATCAGGAGAGAAAAATGCTTCTACCTACTACAGCTTCTTAGAATTATAGAATATATTCAATAAGATATAAAGACCGCTCACGCGGTCTTTTTTTTTGAAAGAAAGAGATCAATTGTTGTCTTAAAATACATTGGGCGCAGGATTGAAAATCCCGCGCCCAATGTATTTAATTATAATATAAATAAGGATATTAAATTACCTTTACAATAAAGTAATTTTTCTTTCCTTTCTGTAGCAATAGAAATTTCCCGTCAATAAGATCGCTTTCATTGGCTGTAAAAGTATCGTTCACTTTCTGCTTGTTCACAGAAATTGCATTACCTTTTATTTCTCTTGAAGCTTCACTTTTAGATTTCAGGAAACCTGACTTTTCAGACAGAAGCTCAATTATATTGATTCCTAAAGCATCAGCTTTTGTCATTTCCTTTTGCGGAACTCCATCAAAAAGCTCAAGAAAAGTTGCCTCATCCAGACTTACCATATCTTCGGCAGTAGAACGTCCGAAAAGAATCTCGGAAGCTTTTAGTGCTTTTTCATATTCTTCTCTCCCGTGAACCCAAACTGTAACTTCTTCAGCAAGTTTTTTCTGAAGTTTTCTTTCATTAGGAGCAATTTTATGATCCTCAATCAGTGATTCTATTTCTTCTTTTCCCAGGAATGTATAGAATTTGATAAATCGTTCAGCATCATCATCCGTTGCATTCAGCCAGAACTGGTAGAATTTGTACGGAGAAGTTCTGTTTTTGTCCAACCAGTAATTCTCTCCGCTTTCCGATTTTCCGAATTTAGATCCGTCAGCTTTGGTGATCAAAGGAACTGTTAATGCAAACGCTTCACCCTGTGCTTTTCTGCGGATCAGTTCCGTTCCTGTAGTTATATTTCCCCACTGGTCGGAACCTCCCATCTGAAGCCTCACGTTATTGTTCTGGTACAAATGAAGGAAATCGTATCCCTGGATCAACTGGTACGTAAACTCTGTAAAGCTCATTCCTTCAGCTCCGGCTTCTCCCGAAAACCTTTTCTTTACAGAATCCTTTGCCATCATATAATTGACGGTGATATTTTTCCCGACATTTTTAGCAAAATCAAGGAAAGAAATATTCTTCATCCAGTCATAATTATTTACAAGCTCTGCTTTATTAGGTTCGTTGCCTGAAAAATCAAGAAATCTTGACAGCTGGTTTTTCAGGCAGTCTACATAGTGAAGAAGCGTTTCTTCATCCAGAAGATTTCGTTCCGCAGACTTTCCCGAAGGATCCCCGATCATTCCCGTAGCGCCTCCTACCAATGCAATCGGTTTATGGCCGTGCTGCTGAAAGTGGGCAAGAATTTTTATCTGAATAAGACTTCCAATATGCAAAGAATCTGCAGTAGGATCAAAACCGATATAGGCAGTTGTCATTTCCTTATCCAGTTGTTCATCCGTTCCGGGCATCATGTCTGCAAAAAGACCGCGCCATTTCAATTCTTCAATAAAAGAGTTCATTATTTCTAACTTTAAAATTAAGGTGCAAAGATAATCATTTCAACGAAATAAGGACAGGCGAACCATCTGTCATTTAATGCTGATAAGTCTGTCATTTATTTTTGAAGAGCACTTTGATCTTATAGAAAGGCTGTATTTATTTTTTAGAAGCTTTTTCCTGCTCTCCGCACTCGCTATTTTTTGTTTTCGGCGCGGCAGCGAAGCTGCCGC